>JADMIO012791261.1_pt1 | contig 89711 bp, 97 predicted proteins | sample 8958161 | NCBI WGS metagenome assembly JADMIO01 (sample SAMN16585339, study PRJNA669376) | soil metagenome | isolation source: Crop rotation soil | place: USA: Cullars Rotation, Alabama | collected 2011
GGCCGCGACTTCAAGTCACGTGAATTCCAAGCTTCGGATCCCACTGTGCTGGAAAGGATTCCGGTCGCGCCGTTGGGGTGCAGTTGCCATTCGTGGCGCGCGCGTGTGAGCTCCGGTGTGAGATGTGTGCAGACGAACTGCATCGTCTCCGGCAAGGTGAGCTTCGGCATCATCACGTTGCGGAAGCGCACCATCTCGCGTTTGCCGTCGAGGTCGAGCGGGCGGGCAAGATCGTTCGGTTGTTCAGCTTCGACGCCGGCGGCGCGTAGCGCCGCGCAGGTCTTGTCGGCGTCGTCGGCGCCGTAGGCGATCGCCATGCCGCCTTCGCCGCGCTTGGTCACGCTTTGCCCGAGCCGGCCTTCTGCGCCTGATGAGTCGACCACGCCGAGCAGCTCGACGTAGGTCGATGGGAACATGATGCAGTTGTTTCCGGTGCCCTTTCCCTCGTGCAGACCGCGCGGCGTCAAGGTGAAGCCGAGCTTGCGATAGGTCGCCGCGGCGATGTCGAGATTGGCGACCGCGATGACGACGTGGTCGAGGCGGGAGATGGGGCTCATGCGGGACGAGTCCTGTTTGCCTGACATTATCCTCCAACTGTCATCCCGGCCAAGCGAGCGAGGCGAGCGCGAGCCGGGACCCAGGAGAGACACGCTGAGCGATTGAGTTGCGCAGCCCGGTCTCCTAGGTCCCGGATAGTAAGCCTCGCAAGACCGCTGCTCGCGCAGCGGGCTCGCCTAACTTCCGGGATGACAAGGGGAGAGTCAGATCGGCCGGGTCGCTTGGTCGATCCAGGATTGGGTTTCGGCGTCGACTTTGCCCTTGTGGGTTTGGCGGACGCGGGCGTGGTAGTCGTTGAGCCACTGGCGCGCCGCGTCGGTCAGGAGCTTTGGTTCGACGAGGTTGAGGTCGATCGGCGCCAGGGTCACCGTCTCGAATTCCATCATCTTGCGGTCGCCGCCGACGTCTTTCAGTTCCATCACCACAATCAGGTTCTCGATGCGGATGCCGTAGTGGCCGACTTTGTAATAACCGGGCTCGTTCGAGATGATCATACCGGGTCGCAGGGGCACGTTGACTTGGCGCTTTGAGATGTTCTGCGGACCTTCGTGGACGCTGAGATATGCGCCGACACCGTGGCCGGTGCCGTGGTCGTAGTCGAGGCCCGCATCCCACAACGCCATGCGCGCGAGGGTGTCGAGTTGCACCCCTGTTGTGCCCTCGGGAAAGCGCGCGCGGGCGAGGGCGATGTGGCCTTTCAACACGCGGGTAAAGCGGTCCTTCATCTCGGGGCTTGGTTCGCCAACGATGATCGTACGCGTCACGTCCGTCGTGCCGTCGAGATACTGGCCGCCCGAGTCGATGAGATAGATCTCGCCGGTCTTGATCTTGCGGTTCGTCTTCTTCGTTACACGATAGTGTGGCAGAGCGGCGTTCGGACCCGCGCCTGAGATGGAGCCGAAGCTCAAGTCCTTCAGCGCGCCGGTCTCGGCGCGGAAAGATTCGAGGACGCGGCAGGCTTCGATTTCATCGACGCGGCCGCTAGGACCTTCCTTGGCCATCCAAGCGAGGAAGCGCGACAGCGCGGCGCCGTCGCGCACATGGGCGCGGCGCACGCCTTCGAGTTCAGTCGGGTTCTTGCACGCCTTTGGCAGCAGGACCGGATCGGCGGCGCGCACGACTTCCGCGCCTCCCGCCTTGAGTTGGTCAAAGAGCCACGCCGACGCGGTCGCCGGGTCGATCTGTACGCGCTTCTTCGCTTGCGACTTGAGGTGGGAGCCAAGCTCCTCAGGCGCGCGCACAGTGACGTGGTTGCCAAGCCAGGACTCGATGCCAGGCGTGAACTTGCGCCGATCGATGAAGAGATCGACGTGGCCGTCGTTCTGCACGACCGCGAACGACAGCGGGAAAGGCGTGTGCGGCACATCGCTGCCGCGGATGTTGAGCAGCCAGGCGATCGACTCGGGGAGCGTCAGCACCGCGGAGTCGACCTTCGCATCGCGTAGGAGCTTGGCGATCTGCTCGCGCTTCTCCTCAGAGGATTTGCCGGCGTAGTCAAGCGTCTGCGTCGATACGGCGCCGAGCGGCGGCGCAGGCTGGTCATCCCAAATCGCGTCGAGCGGATTGTCGGTGGTCGGGACGAGCGTGCCGCCGGCCTTTGTCACCGCCGATTGCAGCGCCTCGACATTCGCCATCGTGTGCAGCCAGGGGTCGTAGGCGAACTTCCCGCCTTTCGCGAGGTTGGCCGCGATCCAATCGGGCGGCGGGTTGTCGACGAGCGAGACGTTCTCGAAGGCCTTCGAGTCGACTTGCTCGGCGGCTTGCACAGTGTATCGGCCGTCGATGAAAAGTGTGGCCTTGTCCGGCAAAACCACCGCGACGCCGGCGGAGCCGGTGAATCCCGTGAGCCAAGACAGACGTTCGGCGCGCGGCGGCACGTATTCGCCTTGATGCTCGTCGGCGCGGGGAATGATGAAACCATCGAGGCCGCGTTTCTTGAGTTCTGCGCGGAGCGCGGCGAGGCGCGGCGGGCCCTGATCGGGCGAGGTGGTCTCGGCGAAAGATTGGAACGCGGTTTGGTGCAGCATGCGGGCAACCTATGTGCCCCGCGCGCCGGTCTCAAGGGGCCGTTTGCGGGTGGTGAATCTGGCGGTACGCGGCAGGGGTGACGCCAAACCTGCGGCCGAAGGCGCGGATCAGGTGATCCGGGCCGGAGAAGCCCGCGTGCGCCGCAATCTGGGCGAGGTCCAGCGTGCGCTCATCGAGAAGGCGGCGCGCGGCGTCGAGGCGCACCGCCTCGACGAACTTTGCCGGCGACACGCCGAGCTCGCTCTTCACGTGACGGTGGAAAGAACGTGGGCTCATCGCAGCGCGGTCGGCCAAGGTTTCGACGTCGAGCCGCTTCTGCAGGTTCGCCTCGACCCACTGCGCAAGGCTCGCGAGGCGGTCGTCGTTGGTCGACTGCGCGTTGAGAGCGGTCGAGAACTGCGTCTGATGACCGGGCCGGCGCATGTAGACGACGAGTTGGCGCGCGACGGCCGTCGCGAGATCGCGGCCGGCGTCTTGCTCCAGCAACGCCAGCGCCATGTCGATGCCGGTGGTCACTCCGGCCGAGGTCCAGCAGCGGCCTTCGTTGACGTAAATCGATTCCGCATCGACCTCGAGATCGGGAAACCGGCGCTGCAAGTCGGCTGTCGCGCTCCAATGGGTGGCGACGCGCTTGCCGTTGAGCTCTCCGGTCGCGGCGAGAAGAAAGGCGCCGGAGCAAACCGAGCAGGCGCGGCGTGCGCTCTTTGCGGCGGCGCTGATCCACTGCATGAGGCGCTTATCGTTCGCCGCGCCGCGAACGCCGGCATCATCGCCGCCGGGCACGATGAGCGTGTCGATCGATTTCGGCGCGATATCGGCGATGCTTTCGGCATGCAGCGCAAAGCCTGCTGTCGTTTGCACCGGGCCGGCTTTGGTCGCGACAAATGCAACGCGATAAGCGCGACGGCCGCCGAGCTGATTGGCCGTGCCGAAGACTTGGCCGGGGCCGACGGCGTCAAGCGATTGCAGGCCAGGATAGATCGGGATGGCGATGGTGTGCGGTTTGATCATGGCAGAAATCATCGATTGATTGTCATTTCTGCCACGATTGCTGCGTGCTAGCAATGGCCAACTTTAGGCGAGAGGACTGAACCCATGGCTGAGCCGTTCCACATCGGCATGTTGCTTTACCCGAACCTGACCCAGCTTGATCTTACGGGGCCGGCGCAGGTCCTGTCGCGCGCTCCCGGCGTCAAGATGCACTACCTATGGAAAACGATTGAGCCGATTCCATCGGACGCCGGCATAGCGCTCATGCCGACGACGACGTTCAAGGATTGCCCGCAGCTCGACCTCATCTGCGCGCCTGGCGGCGCGGGGCAGGTCGCGCTGATGAAGGACGAGGAAACGCTCAGCTTCCTCCGCCGCCAAGGCGAGAAGGCGAGGTACGTCACTTCCGTGTGCACGGGATCGCTGATCCTCGGCGCCGCGGGCTTGATCGACGGTTACAAGTCGGCGTGCCACTGGATGTATCGCGACTTCTTGCCGGCGTTTGGCGCGATCCCGGTGAACGCGCGCGTGGTGAAGGATCGAAACCGCATTTCAGGCGGCGGCGTCACAGCGGGAATCGACTTCGCGCTCACCGTCGTCGCCGAAATCTGGGGCGAGGAGACGGCGAAGATGATTCAGCTCTATCTCGAGTATAACCCGCAACCGCCGTTCAACGCCGGTTCGCCAGAGACGGCGGGTCCCGAAATGACGGCGAAGGCCAAGAAGATGTTCGAAGAGTCGCTGAGGCAGCGCGAGAAGCAGATCAACGAAGCTGCTGCGCGGCAGAAGGCGCATGCGTCATGACAACGGCGAGGCTTGGATTCCAATTCTTGCGTTTCGCCGTGCTGGCGATTGCAACGGTCGCGCTTTTGTTCGTTGGGACGATCTTTGCGACGCTTCCGGGAGAGCGCCATGCAAGAGCGTTGCCACCGAGTGCGCTCGAAGACGCCGGACACACCGAGAGTTAGTCGGCCACTGATCGGGCAGAGAGGCCTCCAATTGCGAGGAGAGTCCAGGCGAGAGCCATCTCGATGATCAGTTTCGTCGTTTGGGTAACGACAAGCTTTTGACTTGCGGCGCGAACGGCGCTGTCCGGATGAAGAATGCCGCCGACGCTGCCGAGACCGCAGATGTCCCAGGTCGCGAGCGCGAAAAAGAAGCAGCTGGCGATAAGCCAATTCCCACTGCCGGTTGCGCCGCCGGCGCCCGCCGTCGCATTGGCGAAGACGATGGCGATCATGGCGATGATAACGACGCCGACGGCGGCAAAGAATTCGGTGAATGGGCCGGGTAGGGTTGGAATCGTCCACACGGCAAGCCAGGCGATCGCGGCCACGGCGAACGCGCGACGGAAGGAGCGCGCCGCTTCGCCCTGCGCGGCGAGAGCGCCCGTAGCAAGACAGAAGGCGCCGAGATGGAACGAGAGCATCCAAAGGATGGTTTTGGCTGCGCCCCAAATCAGCATGACATCTGCGCTGCCGGCGCCGCGTGAGCTTCCGTGCTGCAGGAACCTTCGGTAACCCGGCAGGACGAAGTAGTTGCCCAAGACGCAGTAGGCCAGAAGCAGAAGGCCGATGACAAACCAAGCGCGCCCGCGCGTGGACGGCGCGGCGGAACGACTTGCGGCCACCATCATGCAACCTCCTCTTTTGCTTTCGAGGCCGCAGTGCTGAGTCCGGTCTCGACCTTGTTCAAGAGTTTGAGCAGCGTCGCTCGCTCGGTCGCGGACAGCGGCGCGAACAGTTCGGTCATCTGATGAAAGATCTCCGGCACGACCTCGCCGAGAAGGCGGCGGCCCTTCGCTGTGACAGCGACGGCTCTGCGGCGGCGGTCATCGGCGTCAGCGGCAACGTAGGCGATGAAGCCGTCGCCCACCAGTCCGGCGATCAGCCCGGTGATTGTTGCTCGCGTTACGCCAAGGCGCTCCGCTATTTCCGATGGCGCAAGAGCCGCGTCGCGTGCGAGCAGCGCCATCAGCACCGCATACCGGCCTGGCGAGAGGCCGTGCACGGCGAACTCTTCACCGAACGCGCCAAGCAATTTCTTCGCCGTACGAAGAAGATCCTGCGCCGCGGCGATTTCGGTTGCGTTGAACCGCCGCGCCAGATCCGGGCGTTGGCGCAGGATGGCGAGCGCCGGCGTGTCGCGAAGATCGAGGTCCAGCATGTCTGTCGCATTAATTAGCCAGCTAACTATTAGGCGACTAACGATAAGATGTCAACACAAACCGGCGGTAGTGGTTGGCGGCTAGCTCAGGACCAGCGTGATCCAGCCTTCGAGTGCGGAGCGGCGGACGAGGCGCAGCCGGTGGGCTTTCGCCATCGCGAGGACGCCGTTCGCTTGCTCGTCGAGCAGGCCCGAGAGGATCGCGGCGCCGCCGGGCGCGAGATTGGCGCGGATGCCAGGCATTAGCTTCATCAGCGGGCCGGCGAGAATGTTGGCGAAGATCAAATCGAAGGGCGCGTTGGCGGCTATCAGCGGCGTCCTGAATCCGTTGGCCGTGGTGACACGCATGTAGGGCGCGGAGCGGTTGAGGCGTGCGTTCTCGATTGCCTTGCGTGTCGCGAGCGGATCGATGTCCGTGGCGATGACGGGGTTGCGTGCGAGACGCGCGAAGGCCATGCCAAGCACGCCAGTACCACAACCGAGATCGAGCGCACGCTTGAACGTACGGCGCTTGGCGAGGCGCTCGAAGGCGAAGAGACAGCCGCGCGTCGTGCCGTGGTGGCCGGTGCCGAAGGCGTAGGAGGCTTCGATCTTGAGACCGATTCCGTTTGCGGGCACGCCGGCGGCCGAATGCTCGCCGTAGATGAAGAAGCGCTCGGTCTCGACCGGCGGCAAGCCTTCGAGCGCGCGGGCGACCCAGTTCTCGTCTTCGATAGGTATGACGCGCATCGCCACGCCGAAGCGCGCCAGCAGGTCGGTTTCGTTAGGCTCCTTAGCGAAGAAAGCTTCGACTTCCCAGAGGCTGCGTTCGCCAAGCTCGAAGGTGGAGACGACAGGCGAAGGCTCGAGCTGCTCGAGCGCGTCGGCCAGCGCTTGCGCGTCGCGTTTGGACAGGATCGCGCGCGCCTTCCAGCAGACTGGCATCAAGCGCGCGCCAGGAAGCTGGCGATGACGCGCTTTTCGCCGGCCTTTTCGAAAACGACGGTGAGTTTGTTGCCGTCGATGTCGGCGACGCGGCCGTAGCCGAACTTTTGATGGAAGACGCGCTCGCCGCGTTCGAAGGTGGCGGCTGCCGGATCCGAAGTCGCAACCAACTCAGCTTGCGCCTCGATCATCGGGCGCGAACCGAAGACTTCGCCGCGGCGCGCCTGCGCACGCTGCCAACCCGGCGAGGTGTAGCCCGAATCGAAGATCGGCGCGGTCGACAGCGTCGATTGGCCGTACGGCAAACCCGGATCGCTCTCGACGACGACCGCGTCGGACGGAAGTTCGGCGATGAAGCGCGAGGGCATCGCGCTTTGCCACATGCCGTGGACGCGGCGGTTCGCGGCGTAAGAGACTTTTGCGCGCTCCTTCGCGCGCGTCAGGCCGACATAGGCGAGGCGGCGTTCTTCCTCCAAGCCCTGCAGACCGTTTTCGTCGAGCGTGCGCTGGCTCGGGAACAGGCCTTCTTCCCAACCCGGCAAGAACACGGTTGGGAATTCGAGGCCCTTCGCGGCGTGCAAAGTCATGATGGTGACTTTGTCGGTCGTCTCAGACTGCTCGATCTCCATCACGAGCGAGACGTGTTCGAGGAAACCGCCGAGCGAGTCGAACTCCTCCATAGAACGTACGAGCTCTTTCAGGTTCTCGAGCCGGCCTGGCGCTTCCGCAGAGCGGTCGTTCTGCCACATTGCGGTGTATCCGCTTTCGTCGAGCACAATCTCCGCCAGCTCCGCATGGGGCAGATGCTGCGCCTGTTCGCTCCAACGGGCGAAGCTCTGCACCAGGTCGCGAAGAAGGCTGCGCGTGCGCGCGGGGACTTCGTCGGTTTCGACGAGCGCTGCAGCGGCGTTCAGCAGCGGGGCTTTCATCGCGCGAGCCATCTTGTGGACGGACTGCAGCGCGGCGTCGCCGAGACCGCGCTTCGGCTTGTTGAAGATACGCTCGAAGGCGAGATCGTCATCGGGCTGCGCGATGACGCGGAGGTAAGCGAGCGCGTCGCGGATTTCCTGGCGCTCATAGAAGCGCGGGCCGCCGATGACGCGATAGGGAATGCCGAGCTGCACGAAACGCTCTTCGAAGGCGCGCATCTGATAGGACGCCCGCACTAGGATCGCGACATCGGAGAGCTTACCGCGATTGCGCACCTGTTGCTCGATATCGTCGGCTATGGTGCGCGCTTCCTCCTCCGCGTCCCAAACGCCTTTGACGCTGACGCGGTCGCCATGCGGCATCTCGGTCCACAGCGTCTTGCCGAGGCGGCTCTTGTTGGCAGCGATGAGGCCGGAGGCGGCCGCGAGGATGTGCGGCGTCGAGCGGTAGTTGCGCTCGAGGCGGATGATCTTTGCGCCGGGAAAATCCTTCTCGAAGCGGAGGATGTTGTCGACCTCTGCGCCGCGCCAGCCGTAGATCGACTGGTCGTCGTCGCCGACGCAGCAAATGTTGCGCCGCTGGCCTGAGAGCAGGCGTAGCCACAGATACTGCGCAACGTTGGTGTCCTGATACTCGTCAACGAGCATGTAAGCGAAGCGATTCTGGTATTCTGCGAGCACTTCCTTGTGCGTCTTCAAGATGGTGATGACGTCGAGCAGAAGGTCGCCGAAGTCTGTCGCGTTCAGCGACTTCAAGCGCTGCTGGTAGGCCTCGTAAAGCTCTGCGCCTTTGCCGTTGCCAAAGGCGAAGGATTCGCCGGCCGGCACCTCCTTCGGCGTCATGGCGCGGTTCTTCCATGAGTCGATCAAGGAGGCGAGGTGGCGGGCGGGCCAGCGCTTTTCGTCGATGCGCGCGGCGTCGATCACTTGCTTGATCAGACGGATCTGATCGTCCGTATCGAGGATCGAGAAATTGGGTTTGAGACCGACGAGCTCCGCATGGCGGCGCAGAATCTTCGCGCCGATCGAGTGAAATGTGCCGAGCCAGGGCATGCCTTCGACCACGCCGCCGATGAGCTCGCCCGTGCGATGGATCATCTCGCGCGCGGCTTTGTTGGTGAATGTCACCGAGAGGATTTGGCTGGGCCAGGCGCGGCGCGAGGCAATGATGTGCGCAAGGCGCGTCGTCAGCACGCGCGTCTTGCCGGTGCCCGCGCCGGCGAGAACCAGCACAGGGCCGTCGGTCGTGAGCACGGCTTCGCGCTGGGCCTCGTTCAGGCCGCGCAAATAGGGCGGGTCCGCCGACTCCAGCGTTTGAACCAACGGATGGGTCATGATTCAGATGAAACCTAGCACGATCCGCCAGGTTTCAACCGGCAATGGCGTCGAAGCCGCGAGCGCGGATTTCCGCCCCATTTTCGTCCAAAGCCGGCGCAGCGGGCCTTGTGGAAAGATCGGCAAATGCTGACAGTTTCATCGGGTTGCCGGCGAGTTTGAGCGCGCCGGCCTCGGCGTCGTGCATGGTCACGACCATGTTGCGCGATTGGACGTGCGGGTCGGCGAGGACTTGGGCCACGTCGTTGATCGGACCTGAGGGCACGCCGGCGGTTTCGAGACGCGCGAGCCAGTGCATGGAGGGCTTTGCCTTCATCGCCGCCTCCATCGCATCGTGCAGTTCAGCGTGGTGTTGGTTGCGCAATTCGTTCGAGGCAAAGCGCGCATCCTTGGCGATGGCGGGCGCATCGATAGCAGCGCACACGCGCTCGAAGAGCTGGTTGTTGCCGGCCGCTATGATGATCGGGTGATCCTGCGTCGCGAACGCGCCGAAGGGCGTGATCGAGGGATGTCGCGCGCCGAGCGGGCCCGGCGCCTGGCCGGTCGCGACGTAGCGGGCGATCGCGTTCTCGAGCAGAGCGACTTGGCAGTCGAGCATGGCGACATCGATCTTTTGCGCTTCGCCGGTGCGCTCGCGGTGAAAGAGCGCGGCGCCGATCGCGGACAGCGCGAAGAGGCCGGCACCGAGATCGCCGATCGATGTGCCTACGCGCGTCGGCGGCGCGCCGGGATGACCGGTCAGGCTCATCACGCCGCCCATACCTTGCACGACCATGTCGTAGGCAGGCTTTTGCTTATAGGGGCCGGTGTGGCCGAAGCCCGAGATCGCAACGTAGATCAGTTTTGGAAAGCGCTGGTGGAGCTTCGGCCAATCGTAGCCCAGCTTATCCATCGCGCCGCCGCGATAATTCTCGACAAGAAGGTCGGCTTCGCCGAGCAGACGCTCGAAGATCGCACGGTCGGCATCGGCCTTGAGGTCGAGCGCGATCGAGTGCTTGCCGCGGTTCAGCGACATGAAGTAGGCGGACTTGCCCTTGATGAAGGGGCCGATGTGGCGCGCGTCGTCGCCTGTCTTCGGCGCCTCCACCTTAACGACCGTGGCGCCGAGGTCGGCGAGCATCATCGTGCAGTAGGGGCCGGCGAGGACGCGCGTAAGGTCGACAACTTTGAGGCCGGAATAGGGGCCCGCGATCATTTGTTTTCTTCGTCGAGGCGTTGCGCGTCGATCTCCGCCTCGCGCTTCTTGCGTTCGGCCTCGCTCAGCTTGCGCAGATGTTTCGGCGTGCCGTGCTTGATGCGGTTGTTGGCCGCCGTCTTCTCCTTCGCGGCCTTCGCCTTGGCTTTGCGCGCGTGATTCAGATTCACGATGTCGGCCATCTATCCTCGCTTGCCCCGGTAGTGCGCCAGAACGAACAGGCGCAGGGCGCTGGATAGATTCTTATCGCGACCCTGACGTTTGTCGACCTCTCCGATCACCTGCGCCAGCGGACGTTGCGATTCCTTGGCGATTTCGGCGAGCGCGGCCCAGAATTCTGCCTCGAGGGAGATCGATGTGCGGTGCCCGGAAAGCGTCACAGAGCGCTTTTGGTTCTTGGTCATCGTCAGCCGAGCCCAAAGGCGCCTTTGATGCCGTCGACAGTGAATTGAGCGGCAAGGGCGGCGAGAAGGATGCCGAAGACCTTGGTTACGATCGCCGCGAGTGTTGCGCTCATCAACTGACTGACACGCGCGGCGATCAGAAAGACGATGAGGGTCAGCGCGAGGTTGACGACGACGCCGGCAAGAACGGCGGCGCGCTCGCTCCAATCCGGATGCTGAGCGAAGAGCAGCATGATGGAGGCGATCGAACCGGGACCTGCGATCAACGGGATCGCAAGCGGGAAGACGGAGATGTCCTCGAACTCGCCCGGGTGGGCGCGGCGCTCCTCGAGCACTTTGGCGTTGCGCGCTTGTCGCCGTTGCGTTCGCGTCTCGAAGAGCATGTCGAGCGCGATCAGGAAGAGAAGCAAACCGCCGGCGATGCGAAAGGCGTCGAGGCTGACATGCAGCTGCGCCAGCACCCATTCGCCGCCGAAGGCGAAGCCGAACAAGATGCCGCCCGCGATGAGAACGCTTTTCCACGCCATCAAGCCGCGCCACGACGGCGGCATGTCTTGCGTCAGCGTCGAGAACAGCGGCGTGACGCCTGGCGGGTCGATCACGACGAAGAAGGTCACGAGTGCGGCAAGGAAGACTTCGAGCATGGAGCGCCGGGAGGTGGATCTGGAGCGTTCATAGCCCAAGACGCCGTCGTGTCGAAGCCGCCGTTTGCAGCCCTGGCGCGCGCCGGACATCCGAATGCGCCTCGGCGGCGCCGCGCTCAAGGAAGAAGGTCACACGCAGAGGGTTGTTGTTGTTGGTTTGCCCGTGAATCGCAGCTGCGACCGTGGTTCTCAGCAGGGCTACTTCGGGCCGATCATGTCTTCGGGGCGGACGATGCGGTCGAAGTCGTCGCCGCTGATTAGGCCGCTCTTCACCGCCTCTTCGCGCAGGGTCGTGCCGTTCTTGTGCGCGGTCTTGGCGATTTTGGCGGCGTTGTCGTAGCCGATCTTCGGCGCGAGCGCCGTCACCAGCATCAGGGAGCGGCGCAGCAATTCGTCGATGTGCTTCCGGTTGGGTTCGATCCCGGCGATGCAGTGATCGGTGAAGCTCACCGATGAGTCCGCGATCAGGCGGATCGAATGCAGCACGTTGTGGATGATCACGGGCTTGAAGACGTTGAGCTCCATATGGCCTTGGCTGCCTGCGATCGTGACTGTCACGTTGTTGCCCATCACCTGCGCGCAGGCCATGGTCAGCGCCTCCGCCTGTGTCGGGTTCACCTTGCCCGGCATTATTGACGAGCCGGGCTCGTTCTCGGGCAGGATCAGCTCGCCGAGGCCGGAACGCGGGCCAGAACCGAGCAAGCGAACGTCGCTCGCAATCTTGAACAGAGACGCGGCAATCGTATTCAGAACGCCGGAAAATTCGACAAGCGCGTCATGGGCGGCGAGCGCCTCGAATTTGTTGGACGCGGTGACGAAGGGATAGCCGGTGACCTTGGAAACCTCGTCGGCGAAGCGCTCTGCGAAGCCGGGCAGAGCGTTCAACCCGGTTCCCACTGCGGTGCCGCCTTGCGCGAGCGGATAGAGGCGGGGAAGCGCCGAGACCACGCGCTCGATGCCGAGCTCGACCTGGCGGGCGTAGCCGGAGAATTCCTGGCCCAAGGTGATCGGCGTTGCGTCCTGCAGATGCGTGCGGCCGATTTTGATGATGTCTTTGAAGTCATGCGCCTTCGACAGCAGCGCTGCGTGAAGGCGGCGCAGGCCGGGAAGCAAGCGGCGATGGATCTCGAGCACTGTCGAGATGTGCATCGCGGTCGGGAAGGCGTCGTTCGACGACTGCCCGCGATTCACGTGATCGTTGGGATGGACCGGTTTCTTCGATCCCATTTCGCCGCCGAGGAGTTCGATGGCGCGGTTCGAAATGACCTCATTCGCATTCATGTTGGTTTGGGTGCCGGAGCCGGTTTGCCAAACAACGAGCGGGAAGTGATCGTCGAGCTTGCCGCTCATCACTTCGTCGGAGGCCAGCGCGATGGCGTCGCCGAGTTTTGAATCGAGGTCCTTGAGCGCAACGTTGGTGAGGGCGGCCGCCTTTTTGATCACCCCGAATGCGTGGATGAGCGGCAACGGCATGCGCTCGCCGCTGATCTTGAAATTCTCGAGCGAGCGCTGAGTCTGTGCGCCCCAATATTTGTCGGCGGGGACTTGGATCGGTCCAAAGCTGTCGGTTTCGGTGCGGGTGGCGGTCATAACGGTCTCCGGCGGCCGGCCCGTGCTTTTCACTTCTTCCGGAATTTGTCCAGACTTACGATCGTGTCGCCGCTTGGCGTGGGCATTTCGGCCGCCGGCGGAGGCGCGTCCGCAGATTTTACCGGCGGCTCCACTTTGGCCGGCGGCGGGGCGTCTTCCTTGACCAGCAAAGCGCCGCCCTTTGCCGGAGCCGGTTCGCGCACCTGAAACCGCAGCTCGAGCTTTTGCGACGGATCGTCGAAATAAAGCAGCGACGCGAAAGGCACCGTGATTTGCGTGGGAATCTTGTTGAAGCTCAGCGTGACTTCAAATTCGGTTTCGGTGACTTTCAGGTCCCAGTACTGGTTCTGCAGGACGATCTTCATCGCTTCGGGAAAGCGCTCGCGTAAGTTATCCGGGATCCACACGCCCGGAGCGCGGGTGTCGAAGATGATGTTGAAATGATGTGAGCCCATGACCGCGCCGCGTTCGCCGCGCGCGGCGCGGGCGGCATGGCTCAAGGCGTCGCGGACGACGCCGCGAAAGGCGTTCTCGATCAGTTGCTGGTAGCCGATGAAATCCTTGGTGGCCATGGAAGCGTTTAATCCGGCTCAGGGCGTTGCCGCAAGAGACCTGGGATTGCCGCGTGTGAACGGCAAGTCCGGCTTGCTTGACAATATATTCCATGGAATGTATGGAAATATTCCACGGAATGTATAGGAGATGCGCGATGGCGACGCGAAGGGCGGTTCTCCGCGTTTTGGGGACGAGCGCGGTGATTGTCGGGGCGGGCGGCTTCGGCCTTTCGCGTTGCGATCCGATGCCGGAGGCAGCAGTCGAGGCTTGGCGCGGTCCTGCGTCTTCCGTGAGGGATCCGCGTGTGCGCGCTTTGTCCTACGCGTTGCTCGCGCCCAATCCGCACAATATGCAGCCGTGGATCGTCGACCTGCGCGAGCCAGGCGCGATCACCTTCATTTGCGATCGAACACGGCTCTTGCCGGAGACCGATCCCCATTCGCGGCAAATCACCATCGGTTGCGGCGCGTTTCTGGACGTGTTGCGTATGGCAGCGGCGGAGGAGGGGCTGCGGGTCGAGGTCAGCGCGTTTCCGAATGGCGATTGGCCGGAGAACCAAGTCGGTGATCAGCCGGTGTGCCGCGCCGTCTTTGTTCCTGATGCGGGCGTCGCGCGCGACCCGTTGTTCGCGCAGCTGCTGAAGCGGCGCACCAATCGTAGCTCTTATGAAATGGCGCCGATTGCCGAGCGCGATGCGACGGCAATCGGCGGCGTTATGTCGGCGCTCCCCGTGCGATATGGATGGACAAGAGAAGCGGGGCGACTTGCGCGGCTGCGCGGCGTCGCGAAGCGCGCATGGGACGTCGAGATGCGGAAGGACTCGACCTTTCGAGAAAGCGCGAAAGTGTTCCGCATTACGGGCGAGGAGATTCTAAAGCATCGCGATGGGCTGTCGTTTCACGGACCGTTCTTTTGGTGGGCGAACGCGCTCGGCTTCTTCACGCAGGAGGGCGCGATGCGCGTCGACCCGGCCATCCGCCAGCAGTCGATCGATCTGCTCAACGCGCCGCTCAAAGCGACGCCCGCTCTTGCGTGGATCGTGACGGCGAGCAACGACCGGCGCGCGCAGCTTGCCGCCGGCGCCGCCTATGTGCGGGCGAACCTGAAGGCGACCGAGCTTGGGCTTGCGATGCAACCGCTCAGTCAGGCTCTGCAGGAGTTTCCCGAGATGCTGCCGCTGCGCGCGGAGATCAGGCAGATCCTGGGCCTCGCCGAGAGCGAGACATTGCAGATGTTTTTCCGCATCGGCCGGGCTGCAGCGGTCGAGCCGTCGCCGCGACGCAGGCTCGACGACATCATCAGGGCGTAAGCGTTCGGGATGGCTCGCGTTACGGAGGCGCAGGCGCAGCTCGGCTGGCGCATCTTCAATTGGATTGCGATCATCGATCAGCTGGCGACGACGCGCGCCAAGCGCACGCTTACGGAGCTCAAGCTGCCGTTTCCGCAGTTCGTGATGCTCAATCACTTCAGCCATCGGCCGCAGGAAGCTCAGACCGTGACGCGGGTCGCTGCCGCCTTGCAGCAGCCGCAGCCCGGCGTCACGAAGACAGCGCAGAAGTTGCTCATGCGGAAATTGCTGCGCGCCGATCCGGCGCCGGGCGATGCGCGGTCGAAGCTGTTGACGATCACGCAGCGCGGGCTTGAGCTGCACGCGCGTGCAGTCGCCGCGTTCGTGCCGAGCTTCGCCGAGGTCTATTCTGGGTGGGAGGACAGCGAGATGGCGGACCTCCTCGCCAAACTCGATCGGCTGAAAGTGTGGCTCGATACGAAGGGGCGGGAGTAGTCGTCCTCCGACCTGGTGTCATGGTCGGCGAACCATGACACTGACATTTGCGGGTTAAGTTAGTGCAATTCGGGCAGCGCTTGCACGGTGAACGGTTTCAGCTCGTCGAATTTGCCGGCGCGCACCATTTGGGACCAATTGGGATTGACGATGAGCGCGCGACCGACGGCGACAAGGTCGAAATCGCCGCGCGAGAACATTTCGATCAGGCGATCGAGGGAGGCCGGCGTCGCTGGTTCGCCGCGGTAGGTGGCGATGAATTCTTGGTTGAGACCCACAGATCCGACCGTGATCGTCGGCAGGCCGGTGATCTTCTTCGTCCACCCCGCGAGATTGAGATCGGAGCCTTCGAACTCGGGCTCCCAGAATCTGCGGGTCGAACAGTGGATGCAGTCCACGCCGGCTTTGACGAGCGGCTCCAAGAATCCTGCGAGAGCCTGCGGCGTTGGCGCGAGTTTGACGGTGTAATCCTGCTGCTTCCATTGCGACCAGCGCAGGATCACCGGAAAATCCTTGCTCACTGCGGCGCGTATCGCGCGGATGACTTCCGCCGCGAACTGAGTGCGCTTGACCATGTCGCCGCCGAAGTGGTCGTCGCGCTCGTTGGTGCCCTCCCAGAAGAACTGATCGATCAGATAGCCGTGCGCGCCGTGCACTTCGACGCCGTCGAAGCCGAGCTCTTCGGCATGGCGCGAGCTGGTCGCATAGCCTGCGACGACTTCATCTATCTCAGCCTTGGTCATCGGCTCGGTGACCTTCTTCCCCGGCTTGAACAAGCCCGACGGACCAACGCCAGGCAGATGCGGGTTGGGGCCGGCGCCGGGTTTGCGCATCAGACCGGTGTGCCAGAGCTGCGGCATGATGAGGCCGCCTCTCGCCTTCACCGCGGCGAGCACCTTCGCCCAGCCGTCGAGCGCATCGCCGTGGAAGTTCGGCACGTTGTGATCGTTGAGCGCGACCGGATGATCGGGGGCGACTCCCTCGGTGATGATCAAACCAACGCCGCCTTCAGCCCTGCGCGCGTAGTATGCCGCGACGTCGTCGCCCGGGATCTGGTTCGGGCTCTTGGAGCGTGTCATCGGGGCCATGACGATGCGGTTCGGCAGCGTCAGGTTCTTGAGCTTGAACGGCGTGAAGAGCGGGGCAGGGGACAAGGACATTGCGAAGCCCATTGGTCGAATAGCGATACAATATCGAGCCTCCGCCTACGGACGATTGCAAGCGGAATTCCAGGCCGTTTTTCCGCGTGGTAGCGTAAAAGGCGCTGGGCTTCGATTCGAAGCCGCGTCACCCAACAGGAAGGGCTGCCAACGATGTGGAAAGAGTTCAGGGAATTCGCCCTCAAAGGCAATGTCGTCGACCTCGCCATCGGCGTGATCATCGGCGGAGCGTTTGGAACGATCGTGAGCTCGCTTGTCGGCGACGTCATCATGCCGCTAATCGGGGCTTTGGGCAGCGTCGATTTCTCGAACTACTTCCTGGCGTTGAACGAGGGCGTGACTGCGGCGACGCTGGAAGAAGCGAAGAAGCAGGGCGCCGTCCTGGCCTGGGGCAAGTTCGTCACCGCCGTGATCAACTTTGCGATCATCGCCTTTGTGCTCTTCTTGGTCGTCAAAGGCATCAATCGGCTGCGTCGGCAACCACCGCCGCCTGCCGCCGTGCCCCCGGCGCCGCCTGAGGATATCAAACTTCTGACCGAGATCCGCGATCTGCTCGCAAGGCGGGCGTAACGTCGCGTTTCCGATTGGGCGTCGCCTATGTGACCGCGACGCCCTTTCCAATCCACGTTTGCGCTCCTAGCTTGCGGTCGCTTTGCAAAAGACGAGCGACATAGAAACCGAAGCGGTTGCCGATATCGAGGCGCCGCCGTCGCAGGTGCTGGATGAACCTCGGCTCCTCAGCGTTTTCCGACATCGGAACTATCGGCTCTTCTTCGCCGGCCAATCGATCTCGCTGATCGGTTTCTGGATGCAGGCGATCGCGCAGGCGTGGCTGGTCTATCGGCTTACCAACTCGTCGCTATTGCTTGGCCTTGTCGGGTTCGCCGGCCAAGCGCCGATGCTCTTCATTTCGCCCTTTGCCGGCGTTCTCGCGGACCGACTCGATCGCCGGCGGATGCTGCTCGTTACGCAGAGTTTAATGATGAGCAGCGCCTTGCTGCTCGCGACGTTGACGCTGACCGGCGTCGTTCAGGTGTGGCATATCATCTTGTGCGCGCTGCTCACCGGAAGCTCGAACGCCTTCGACGTGCCGACGCGCCAGTCGTTCACCATCGAGATGGTGGGCCGCCAAGACCTGCCGCGCGCCATTGCGCTCAATTCCATCATGTTCAACACCGCGCGCCTCGTCGGCCCGGCGATTGCGGGCCTCCTGGTTGCAGCCGTCGGCGAAGGTTGGTGCATCGCGTTCAACGGCGCGTCCTATCTCGCCGTCATCGCAAGTCTTGTCGCGATGCAGGTCGAAAAGCGGCCGCCGCGCGAGGAGAGTCATCCGCTGCACGATCTCAAGGAAGGCTTTCGCTATGTCACGCGCGATCCACCGACGCGCTCGCTGCTTTCCCTGCTCGCGGGATCGAGCATCTTCGGCACATCGTACATAACACTCATGCCGATCTTTGCGCGCGACGTGCTGCACGGCAATTCGGACTCTTACGGTTATCTGATCGCGGCGGTCGGCGCCGGCGCGCTCACCGGCGCCATCGGCATTTCGCGCGTACCGAGGGAATGGCTGCCGCGCATGCCCTATATCAGCGCGGTTCTGTTCGGGCTTGCGCTCGCTTCCTTTGCACAGTCGCAGTTGTTTCCGCTGTCGCTGGCGCTGCTGGTGCTCACCGGGCTCGGCATGATGGGGCAGGGCGTCTCGACCAACACGCTGATCCAAAGCGCGGTGCCGGATGCGTTTCGCGGGCGGGTGATGGCCTATTACGTGATGGCGTTCATCGGGATGGCGCCGATCAGCGCGCTCATCGCTGGGTGGGCCTCACATGTCATCGGCGCGCCGGCGACGCTCACCACGGGCGGCGCGCTGGTCGTGCTGTCGGCAGCCATTGGGTATTTGCGGCGCTGATGGGTCCCGACTCGCGCTTCGCTGCGCTCGCTGGCCGGGATGACGTGTTTTGTTGAAAGGTGGAGGGGCTTCTGTTGCCCGGCGCCCCTCCGAGCCGCGCTTACCTATTAGGCAGCGAGGGCCATTTCATTGTCGTTGGCACCTAAACAGACAGCCCGATAACGGCGGAACCATACCGGGCGAAAGCATCGTCTTTACACGTCCCGTCGAACCTATTTCGCCCCCACAGCTGAGCAGGCCTCTTGATTCAAGAGTTGACCTGCGCAGGTGGTGGAGGCGCCGGGTACCGCCCCCGGGTCCGAGCCGCTTATTGCACGCGCGTTTATCGCCATAGCCGGCGAACCGGCAGCGTCAATATAGGCGCTCGCGGTAAAGAAATGAAGCAACTGGGGACGCTGGAATTGCGCCTCTTCAGCGCCAAATGTGGAACAGTTAGACTTCCAGGAACCGTTCTGGAGCAGCGATGCGCCAATACCTCGAATTGATGGAGCACGTGCTGCGGCACGGCGTGAAGAAGAGCGATCGCACCGGCACAGGCACGCTCTCCGTCTTCGGCCATCAAATGCGGTTCGATCTCGACAACGGCTTCCCGCTGCTAACCACCAAGAAGCTGCATCTCAAGTCGATCGTTCATGAGCTTCTGTGGTTCCTCAAAGGTGAGACCAATATCGGCTACCTCAAGGAGCATGGGGTCAAGATTTGGGACGAGTGGGCGGACGAGCGCGGCGAGCTCGGGCCGGTTTACGGCGCGCAGTGGCGGTCATGGCCGGCGCAGGATGGCGAAACGATCGATCAGATCTCGAAGATCGTTGGCGAGATCAAACGCAATCCGGATTCGCGGCGGTTGATCGTCTCGGCATGGAACCCGGCCCAGGTCGACCGCATGGCGTTGCCGCCGTGTCATGTGCTGTTTCAGTTTTACGTCGCGAACGGGCGGCTCTCGTGCCAGCTCTATCAGCGTTCGGCCGATATTTTCCTCGGCGTGCCGTTCAACATCGCGTCGTATTCGCTGTTGCTCATGATGGTCGCACAAGTGACGGGCCTGAAAGCGGGCGACTTCGTGCATTCGTTCGGCGACGCGCATCTTTATCTCAATCATATCGAACAGGCTGAGCTGCAGCTTTCGCGGGCGCCATATCCCTTGCCGCGGATGCATCTCAATCCGGCGGTCAAAGACATCCTCGCGTTCAAATTCGAAGACTTTAGGCTCGAGGGCTATCAGGCCCATCCGCATATCGCCGCGCCGGTGGCGGTGTGAACCCGATCGCGATCAGACCCGCGACGCGCGGCGATCGCGATCTCGTGTTTCAGTTCATCCGCGATCTTGCGGAATACGAGCGGTTGCTCGATCACGTCGAGGCCAGCGCGGATGATATCGAGCGCGTGTTGTTCGCGCCCAATCCGCGCGCGTTTTGCGACATCGCGGAGTACGGCGGGGAGCCGGCGGGGTTCGCGCTTTGGTTCTACAATTTTTCGACCTTTCGCGGACGGCACGGCATTTATCTCGAAGACCTGTTCGTGAAGCCGGCGTTTCGCGGCAACGGCATCGGCAAGGCGTTGCTGCAGCATCTGGCGAAGCGCGCGGTCGCTGAAGGCTGCGCGCGCGTCGAATGGTGGGTGCTCGATTGGAATGAGCCATCGATCAAGTTCTATGAGTCTCTGGGCGCCATTCCCATGGAGGAATGGACGGTCTTTCGTCTCACAGGCGATGCAATGAAACGGCTTGCGCAGTGAGCATGCCTCTCATCGCCTTTGTCGTTGCGGTCGCGGAAAACGGCGTCATCGGCAGCCACGGCAAGTTGCCGTGGCGCATCCCCGAGGACATGAAGTGGTTCAAGGAGAAGACGATGGGCAAGCCCATCGTCATGGGTCGCAAGACATGGCAGAGCTTTCCAAGGAAGCCGCTGCCGGGACGCACCAACATCGTCGTGACGCGCGACGGAACTTTCGCCGCCGAAGGCGCGATCACGGCGCCAACGCTTGATCATGCGCTTGCGGTCGCGCTGCGCGAAAACCCCAGCGAAATCATGATCATCGGCGGGGCTGAAATCTACCGCGCGCTGCTGCCGAAAGCCGACCGCATTTATCTCACAAGCGTACACGGCGAATTCGAGGGCGACACCTATTTTCCGCCGATCGACCGCGCCGACTGGAGCGAGACGATCGTCGGCGTTTATCCCTCTTCACCCGAGCGGCCAATCGGATACAGTTTCATCATCCTCGACAAACGAAGGTAGGAACGCGCCATGACAGTCCGCGAAATCGCCTCAGGCCTCAGATTTCCAGAAGGTCCCGTCGCGATGGCGGATGGCAGCGTCATCCTCGTCGAGATCGCGCGCCAGACGCTCACGCGAGTTTGGGGCAATGGCAAGAGCGAGGTCATCGCAACGCTTGGCGGCGGGCCGAACGGCGCAGCGCTCGGTCCTGACGGCGCCATCTACGTCACCAACAACGGCGGGTTCCAGTGGCACGAGATGCCGGGGATGCTCGTTCCCGGCGATCGGCCACCGGACTATGAGACCGGCCGGATCGAGCGCGTCGATCTGCGGACCGGCAAAGTTGAGCGCCTGTACGAGAAGTGCGACGGCCTTAGGCTCAACGGGCCAAACGATCTCGTTTTCGATAAGCAGGGCGGCTTCTACTTCACCGATCTCGGCAAGAACTATGGACGGCTGCACGATCGCGGCGCCGTGTTCTATGCGAAGGCGGATGGGTCGATGATCAAGGAGATCGTGTTTCCGACCGAGACTCCGAACGGCTGCGGCCTGTCGCCCGACGAGAAGACGCTCTACGTCGCGCAGACCATGACGGGGCGCTTGCTCAAGTTCGATATCAAAGCGCCGGGAGAACTTGCTCCCGCAATGGGCATTCTCCACGGCGAATGTCTCTGTGGCCTGCCGGGACTGCAGCTGTTCGACTCGCTTGCTGTCGAAGCGAACGGGCGCGTGTGCGTGGCGACAATCGCATTTCCGACCGGCGGCATCACATCGGTCGCGCCTGACGGCTCGTACGAGCAGACTCAGTTCGCCGATCCGCTCGTCACCAACATCTGCTTTGGCGGCAAGGATCTGAAGACGGCCTACGTTACGCTCTCAGCCACCGGAAAGCTTGTCTCGACCGAGTGGCCGCGACCCGGTCTGAAGCTCAACCATTCGGCATGACGAGCGAGACGATCCATTCCGGCGGTTGTCTCTGCGGCGCCGTGCGCTTTCAGACCCGCGGCGCGCCAAAGTGGACGGCCTACTGTCATTGCCATTCCTGCCGCAAGCACACTGGCGCGCCGGTGTCGGCATATGCCGGGTTCGAGCGCGATCACGTGGTCTTCACGCAAGGGCAGCTCGGCGTGTTCGGGTCATCGAACGGGGTGAAGCGCGGATTTTGCTCCGTGTGCGGATCAACACTCACATACGAAGGCGCGCGCTGGCCGACCGAGATGCATCTTCATGTCGGCGCGTTCGATCGGCCGCAGGACTTTGCGCCGAAGGGCGAGGCGTTTCCGGAGGAAAAGCTCGCCTGGCTTCACCTGTCGGTTTGAGGTGCGAGCAACGCGCAACGCTTCATTTGGTTTCGCGCGCGCGATTTGACGCACGATTTTCCGCCGACCGCCAACTCAAGCGCGTGAGGAATGGCTTCCTCAACACTCGCCGCGCTGAACGAACACGACGGCGACACGTCCCTTGCGTGTGTCCGCTTGCGCCGGCGTTGCGCAGTCACTAAACCGCCGCGGGTCCGGTTCCGGACTCAACACAATCAGGGAAGATTCTCATGAAGCGCATTTTGATGGCGGCGGCTGCTGTGGCGTTGAGCGCCTCGTTGGCGATGGCTGCGGACGATCCGATGGCGAACCGCTACGGCAACACGACCGTCGTGACGAACGCTAAGGGCGAGGTCACGAAACTTATGTACAACAAGGACGGCACGGTGACGGTCGTCAATCCCGACGGCTCCAAGGCGACCGGCAAGTGGGCGGTCAAGGAAGGCAAACTCTGCATTACGCCCGACTCTGGCCCCATGGCGGGCAAGGAGCAGTGCAATCCGTTCGACCCGAGCAAGAAGGCCGGCGACAGCTGGGAAATCACAACAGCTGACGGCTCGAAGGTGAAAGTCGCGCTCGTCGCCGGTCAGAAGTAACCAACGATCAAGTCTGGTTTGGGGCCGGCGCGATGTCGCCGGCCTTTTTTCACCACAAAGGCGCGAAGAAACACGAAGGTTCACGAAGGAAAATGAATGCGCGCTTCGCGCGCGTTTCCTCGTCTTTGTGAAACTTGGCGCTTCTTGGCGTCTTCGTGGTGAAGGAGCAGAATCGAAGCGATCGATCGATTGATCACTCCATGATGATGCGAGGCGCCGGCTTGGTTGCGCCGGCGTCGAGTTTGGCGGCGATGCGCTCAGCGATTTGAGCGAAGGCGCGCGCCTGGGGACTTCCCGGTTCGCGCGCTGTGATCGGCGTGCCCTTGTCGGACGTTTCGCGGATCGCGATGTCGAGCGGAATCTCGCCCAAGAAGTCCGTGCCGAGTTTCACCGCCGTTTCGCGCGCGCCGCCGTGGCCGAAGATGTGCGACTCGTGTCCGCAGTTCGGGCAGATGAAGGCGCTCATGTTTTCGACGATGCCGAAGACTGGGACGTGCGTGCGCTTGAACATCGCAAGACCCTTGCGCGCGTCGATGAGCGCGATGTCTTGCGGCGTCGAGACGATGATTGCCCCGGCAAGCGGCACACGCTGAGCCAGCGTGAGCTGCGCATCGCCGGTGCCCGGCGGCATGTCGACCACGAGCACGTCGAGCGGCGCCCAGTCGACGTCGTAGATCAGCTGGGTCAGCGCGGTCATCACCATCGGACCGCGCCAGATCATTGGCTGGTCCTCCTCGATCAGAGAGCCGATCGAGATCGCCTTGATGCCCCAGGCCGTCATCGGCTGCAGGCGCTTGCCGTCCTTCGACGTCGGCTTGCCGGTAAGGCCAAGCATGCGCGGAACGGATGGGCCATATATGTCGGCGTCCAGCAGGCCGGCGTTCCGGCCTAGCTGGTTCAACGCGATGGCGAGGTTGACAGCGACAGTCGACTTGCCGACGCCACCCTTGCCGCTGGCGACAGCGATAACAGCCTTCACGCCGGGAGGGCCTTGGCGTTCGGGCGCGCCGGCGCGAGGCGGCGTCTCCGTATGCGGGGGGCGCGACGGGGGCTTCGGCTGGGGCCGCGCACGCTCGCTGTGCGCAGTTAGGACGGCGGTTACCGAGCGCACGCCCTTCAGCGCCAAAACCGCTCGCTCCGATGCGAGACGTAGCGGCTCTTTTGCCCGCCCCTCGTCAGGCGTGACCTCGAGCGCAAAGCTCACGTGGCCGTCCTTGACGTTCAGCCCCTGGATCAAGCCGAGGGCGACAACGTCGCGGTTCGTCGCCGGATCGATCACCGATTTCAGCGCGGCGAGGATGTCTTCCGGCGTCGGGCTGGCCATTCGAAAAACCCTGTTGTTTCGCGCACTTGATCCATGAGGAGAAAGCGCCACATAGCACCCAGCACTACGCCTTTTGTGCAAGCCGCAGTTGCGTTGCTTCGCGCGCCTTTAGGGACTTATAAACCCGACATGCCGGTACATCCATTGTGGCTTGTGTCGAGTGATTCTGCGGGATGTGCCTTGGGTTTGCGCGGCGCTCTTGGCGCCTAATCGGCGCTATGCGGATTGCACTTCCCCGAGTGAGTGAGAGAGGAAGAAATGCCCTGGAACGACAATAAGGGCGGCGGCGGCTGGAACTCCGGAGGCGGAGGCCGCGGCCCATGGGGACAGGGTCCTTCCAACGGCGGCGGGCGCGGCCAAGGCCCGAACATCCGGCCGCCCGATCTCGACGAGTTGTTCAAGCGCATTCGCGATCGCTTGAGACAGTGGTTTCCCAACCAGCCGCCGGGCGCGGTCTTGATCACGATTATCGGCGGCGCACTGCTGGTGCTTTGGCTGTGGACCGGCGTGCAGATCATTCCGCCGGCCGAGCAAGGCATCGTGCTTCGCTTCGGCGCCTATACCGGCGCCCCACTCGGGCCCGGATTCCACCTGCGGCTCCCCGTGCCGATCGAAACGGTCAGCCGCGTGAATGTCGGCGAAACCAGGCAGATCAACGTCGGTTTCACCGCGCGCGCCGAGGGCGATCGGTCGGCGCCGGTCGTGTCGCGCAGCAGCATGATGCTGACCGGCGATGAGAACATCATGCACGTCGACTTCACCGTTCAATGGCAGGTGAAGGACGCGGTCGATTTCCTGTTTCAGGTCGAAGACGTCGAAAATACGGTAAGGGCCGTCTCCGAAAGCGCGATGCGCGAATTCGTAGGGCAAACACCCGTCGACCTGATCATGACGGTCAATCGCGGCAAGATCGAACAGCAGGTGCGCGAAACGTCGCAGCGGGTGCTCGACGCCTATAAGGCCGGGGTGTCGATCATCAGCGTGTCGCTGCAAACGACGCAGGCGCCGCAGGAAGTCATCGACGCGTTCAACGACGTTCAGGCTGCGAGTTCGGACCGGGATCGAAAGATCAACGAAGCGCAGAAATACGCAAATACGATCGTGCCGCGCGCAAAAGGTGACGCGGCCAAGATCGAGCAAGACGCCGCCGCCTACAAGGAGCAGGCCGTGACGCTGGCCAAGGGCGAAGCGCAACGCTTTCTGTCGGTCTACAACCAATATCGCGCCGCGCCGCAAGTGACCCGTGAACGCATGTACGTGGAGACGATGCAACGCGTGCTGTCGCGGACGAATAAAGTGATACTCGATTCCGGCAAAGGGCAGACGGTCCTCCCCTACATGCCATTGCCGGGCCTCAGGCCGTCGCAAGCGGCGCCGAGCGGACAGCCTGGCGCGACGGGAGCCACGCCATGAACAGGATCACGATCCTCGCGATTTTCTTCGCGGCACTTGCGTTCATAGCGTTTAATTCTTTCTTCGTCGTCGATCAGGCGCAGCAGGCGCTTGTCGTGCAACTTGGCGAGCCCAAGCGCGTGATCAAGGAGCCGGGGCTCGCGGCGAAGATACCGTTCTTTCAGAACGTGATCGTGCTCAGCGCCCGCGTTTTGGAGCTGCCGGGCGAGTCCGGCCTCATCATTACGCAAGACCGCAAGAACATCATCGTCGACGCGTTCGCGCGTTATCGCATATCCGATCCGCTGCAGTTCTATCGCGCGGTAAGCGGCAGCGAGGAATTGGCGCGCGCGCGGTTGCAACCTATCCTCAACGCAAGCCTGCGACGGGTTTTGGGCGAACAACAGTTCAAGGCGTTGCTGTCGGGCGAACGCAGTCAATTGATGCGGTCGATCCGCGACGAGTTGGCGGCTGGCGCGCGGGCGCTGGGCGTCCAGGTCGTCGACGTGCGCATCCAGCGATCGGACCTGCCGGAATCGAATCTGCCCGCCGTCTTCCAGCGCATGCGCGCAGAGCGGCAACGGGTAGCCGAAGGTTCGCGCGCCGAGGGTGACCAGAAGGCGCAAGAGCTGCGCAGCGCCGCCGATAGGACAGTTACGATCATCAAGGCGACGGCGACGCAGAAAGCCGACATCCTGCGCGGTGAAGGCGAAGGAGAGCGGAACCGGATCTTGGGCGAGGCCTACGGTCGCGATCCGGAGTTTTTCGCCTTTTATCGCTCATTGCAGGCGTATGAGGAATCAATGAGCGGCGAAAACACCACGATGGTGTTGTCGCCCGAGAGTCCGTTCTTCCGCTATTTCCAAAAGGGGCAAACGGGCGTGGGGCGTTGATCAGGCGTTTCCGAGCTTACCTTCGTTTACAAAGCGTTACCTGAGCTTGCGGCGCTAGCCCCGCGTTAAGGTCCGGCGGGCGACCATAGGGGCATGAGCGGACTTTTCGGTCCTCCTAGCCGGCCGGTGTTCACACCGTTCGATCTTTCGGTGCTGGGCGGCTATTACCTCGCTAAAGCGAATGCGCGAGCGATCAGCGCCGGCGCTGCGGTCGCGCACCCGCCGAAGAACGACTCTGGCAAGTTCACGCCCTGGGCCCAAAAGGCTGATGACCCTTCGTCCGTCGCGCGCCTCAAAGACGCGCTTACCGCGACCTCCTTCGTCGATGTACGCGATAGCGCCTACGACTCGGCGAATATTCCCGCAGACCAGAAGAAACTGTTCGCGCTCTACAAGGGTCTGTCGCGCCTGCAAGCGCTGGCGTCGCGCGCAGGTTACGACGAGACGCCGCTGGCCGAGTTGACCGGGCTCAACCGGCGCTTCACTGCAGGGTTCGACGAGATCAAATCGTATATCCGCGAGTACAGCTTCGACGACTTGACGCTGCTGTTGGGCACGCGTTCGTCGCGGGTGGACAGCGGGCTCAAGATCGCACGGCCGCCGTCGAAATATGTCGGCCCTTCCATCGTTGGCGGCGCTGCGAGCAATGTCGTTCCGGGCCTTGCTGGGAACGAGGTGTTCACAGCCTCGGTCGCGAAGAGCGGCGGGACGATCGACGTGACAATGGATATGTCGCAGCTTGGCGGCGACCTCTCGCTCAGCAACGTCATTACCTACATGAATTCGCAGATGGCGGCCGCGGGGGTGTCGACGCGTTTCGTCACAAACATCTTCGATGGCAAAACAGCGAGCGATCCCAAGCGCTACGGCATCGGCGTGCAGACGGTGGCCACGGAGCGCGTGTCCTTCGCCGCTGCTGCAACATCGCCGGCGCTTTACTTGGGCGGCGTCTCAGGCGCAGGCGCTTCGCAGACAGGGCAGTTGATGAAGCTGACCGACGATGGGGCGTCCCCCTCGACGGACTTCACCGCCAGTATTGCCTCTAAAACCGGGGTTGCCGACGTTCGTGCGACTGCGACGGACGCGGACGGCAATGTCTTTATCGTCGGCACGGTGACGGGAGATCTCGGCTCTGGGATCGTGCAGGGCGCGCAAGACGTCTACCTGCGCAAATATGACGCCGCTGGGCAGCTGATTTGGAGCCGTCTGCTTGGCTCGTCGGAGCGCGCCGACGGCTACGCCATCGCGACCGACGCGGACGGCAACGTCGCCATTGCCGGCAAGGTCACAGACCGGTTGACTTCGACGGCGATCGGCGGAGGCGACGATACGTTTGTCACGAAGTACGGCGCAGACGGGCACGAGGTATTCACGCGGCAGATCGCACCCTTGCTCGACGATCAGGCCAACGCGCTCGCGTTTGCCAGCGACGGCTCGCTGTTCGTCGCTGGTCAAACGAAGTCGGCGATGAGCGCCGGCGTCACGCATAACGGAGGCAGCGACGCCTATCTGATGAAGCTGTCGTCCTCGGGCAGCCTGACGTATGCGCGTCAGTTCGGCGGATCGGGTGACGATCGCGCCACCGCGGTGACGGTCGACAGCAGCGGTGACGTGATCCTCGGCACAGTCGAGGCAGGCGAGGCCAAAGTGCGCAAGCTGCTCGGGAGCGACGGCACGTCGGACCCGGTGTGGGAGGTGTCGCTCGGCGCGCTCGGACAAGGGAATTTGAGTTCGCTCGCAGTCGACGCGGGCGCCATCTATGTCGCGGGCGCGACCGACAATGCAGCTCTGACGGCGGGCGGCCAGGCATCGATCGTCGCCGCGCACAGCGGCGGCTCTGACGGGTTTGTCATGAAGATCGCCGATGCCGGCGCCTCGGCAAGCGCCAGCTTCATCTCCTATGTCGGCACCTCGGGCAGCGACAGCGCGGCGGGCGTCGCGGTCGCGAACGGCGCCGTCTATGTCGCCGGGTCGACCAATGGCGCGTTCAACGGCGGTGCGGCCCCCTCCAAGACCAACGCCTATGTCGCCAAGCTCGATGGAACGGGCGCGCAGGTCTGGGCGCACCAATTTGAAAGCACGGCCGGCTCAGCGTCGGTGCGTTCGCTCGCGGTCGATGCGCAAGGCGGCTCGGTGCTCGACAAGCTTGGACTGCCGCGCGGCGCGATCGCGTTCGACGAGACCCGGTTGATCTCGGCGGCGTCGAGCGTGCGCGCAGGCGACTACTTCAGCGCGCGCGTCAACGGCGGAACGACGTTCAAGATCACGGTCTCCGCAACCGACACGATGCGTTCGCTCACGACCAAGATCAACGCGGCGCTGGTGCTGAAAGGCGAGGCGACGCTGATGCGGAGCGGCGGCGACGGCGTTCGGATCACGGCAAAGGAAGGCAACGTGATCGAGCTGATCCCTGGCGCAGAGGGGTTCGACGCGCTTGCGGGCTTAGGGCTCGACGCCGGCAAGCTCGACAACACAAAAGATCACAAGCCGGTCGGCGCGACAGCCAAGGATATCAACGTATTCGGGCTCGGGCTCGACGACGCGCCCGTGATCAACGACAAGCTCAAGGCGAAGACGTTGACCTACCAGCTTGCTGCGGCGCTCGAGACGATCAAGTCCGCCTATCAAACGCTGACGCATTCAGCGCAAAAGGCGGCGTCGCCGAACGCCCAGCGTGCGACGGCTGCATATCAGAGCATCCTAGCCGCGCTCGGCGGATAAACGACTAGCTAGACAGATTGATTGAGCGCGAAAGCGGCGGGCCGGGCGCCTTGCGGCTTGGCATAAGCTCCCGATTTCGCATACGTCGCCGGCGCCTCGCGGGCGGCGATCGTTTCGGCGATGGCTTTGATCAGCCCTTCGCTCACGTGGCGGAAGCGCGCCAGCAGGCGGTTCTGCTCCTTCATTGCTTGGTGCAAGCGCTCGGTTGCCGTCTTCAGGCGCTGCTTGGCTGCGACGGGGAGGTTTGCAAGCGCCGCTACGGTTTTGAATTCGGCCGCCGCTTTGCCGTACTGCAGGAGCAATGTCGCGCGGTCGCCCTCGCTTTGCGCCAGCACGGCGGGACGTTTGGCTTTCAGCGTCACGATGTCCTGCTCGATCAGCGCGGCGAGTTTTGTCGTCAGCGCGATGAGCTCATCGGCCTTGGCGAGCGCGAGGCTCATTGGGCAGGGACCTGCTGCATGGCGAGCAGTTCACGCTTCACTTGATCGGCGAGGCCCATGCCGCCTTGAGAGGCCATTTGACGGCCGATGTCCTGGATCATCAGCGAGCGGAAGATGCGCTCGCCCGTGCCGCCGCCCATCGGGCCGTCGGTCGGGACTTCGGCCCACATCTGCTCGAACATCTGCGCCAGGAAGACCGCTTCGAAGTCACGCGCGGCGGCGTCGACGTTCCGCGCCGCGGACGATGGCAGCTTCGGCGCGGCGTTGCTGAGTGCGCGGGTTACGTCGAGGGAGGCGACGTCCATCACATCACCTCGATTTCGGCCTGCAAGGCGCCCGCTGCTTTGATCGCCTGAAGGATTGCGATCATGTCGCGCGGGCCGACGCCGAGCGCGTTCAAGCCGTTGACCAGCTGCTGCAGGCTGACGCCGGAGCGCAGCACCGCAAGCTTCTTGTCGCCAGAATCGTCGATCTGAATGTCGGTGCGCGGAACAACGGTTGTCTGGCCGAAGGTCTCAGGTTCCGGCTGACTCACCTCCGGCATTTCGGTGACGCGGATCGTGAGGTTGCCTTGCGCGATGGCGACGGCCGAGACGCGCACGTCAGCACCCATGACAATAATGCCCGAGGCTTCGTCGATGATGACCTTCGCGGGAAGATCCGGCTGAACGCGCAGCTGCTCGATATCGGTCAACAGGTTGACGATGTCGCCCTTGTAGCTGTCCGGCAGTGCGACAAGGATCGTCGCGGGGTCTGTCGCGTCGGCGATCGGCGCGCCGATGAAGCGGTTGATGGCGTCGCCGACACGGCGCGCTGTGGTCAGGTCCGGGTTGCGCAACGCGAGACGGAGCGAGCGCAACGCGCCGAGATCGAAGTGGACCTCACGCTCCACAATCGCGCCTGCCGAGATGCGGCCCGAGGTCGGCACGCCACGCGTGACTGAGGACGCGGCGCCTTGCGCGGCGAATCCGCTGACGGCGACCTGGCCCTGCGCCACGGCGTAGATATTGCCATCGGCGGCGAGAAGGGGCGTCACGAGCAGGGTGCCGCCCTTGAGGTCCTTAGCGTCGCCGAGCGCGCTCACGGTCACGTCGATCCGAGAGCCTTGCGTCGCGAAAGGCGGCAGATTTGCGGTGACGATGACCGCGGCGACATTGCCGCTCGTGATATTCATGCCACGCGTGTTGACGCCAAGGCGCTCCAACATCGCCTGTAAGCTCTGCTGGGTGCCTGGCGCATTGCGCAGGCCGTCGCCAGTGCCATTGAGGCCGACGACGAGGCCGTAGCCGACCAGCATATTGTCGCGCACGCCTTCGATGTCGGCAATGTCCTTGATCCGCGAATAGGCCTGCACGGCCGGCGCGATCAAAGCGGCGATGGCAACGGCGAGGGCGAAGGTCACGGCGCGGCGCATGAATGCCTCTTTTCGCAAGGCGCAAGTGTTCGGCGAGTGCTTAGCGAGCGGCGTGCCATGCAAAGCGCGCTATAAGTCTTTGAAATCTCAAGGGCTCGCTTCAAGCGGACGGTTCGGCTGGAAAATTTTGCCGAGCGACGCGCGGTGTTTTCAGCCGATCTTAACGGCGATGCGTCATGCTTAAGCTCGGCTTAACAGGCAGCTGTCGTCCAATGAAAGTCGATGGACCAAGACCGATCGAAAGCGCCCGCACCACGCGTGCACGTGCGACGGGCGGGGCAGGCGGCGGCTTCGCGCCGGAGAGCGCGGCAGAGCCCCGTGCAGCCGGCAACGTGTCAGGCTCAGTCTCGATCGCCTCAGTTGACGCGCTCATTGCGTTGCAGGAAGTCCCTAGCCCGACGACGGGGCGCGCCAAGGCGGTGCGGCGCGGCAGGGACATGCTGGACCTGCTCGACGAGGTCCGTGACGGGCTCCTGTCAGGTATTGTGTCGCGGGGCACATTGCAGCGCCTGCTCGCGCTGGTGAACGTGCGGCGTGAAGAGTTTGCGGATTCCGCATTGGCCGAGGTGCTCGACGACATCGAACTGAGGGCTCGGGTCGAACTGGCCAAGCTGAATTTCGCAGCTGCGAACTGAGCCGGCGTCGTTATAAACCCTTAATTCTCCGGCCTTTTTCTACCGTTGCTGGCCACGGGGGCGATCAATATATTCCGCGCCACTTTGACGCCTCGGGTTGCGTTGGGGAGGAGCCAATTGATGGGCGTGATGCTGCCGCCAGATTACCGGCCGTCGGAAGACGAGCCGTTCATGAACGAGCGACAGCGCGAGTATTTCCGGCGGCGCCTCAATCGCTGGAAGGAAGAGATCATTCGCGAGTCGAAGGAGACGTTGCAGAATCTCGCCAGCGATTCAGTGCCGCACGCCGATCTCGCAGACCGCGCCTCGAGCGAAGCGGAGCGCGCGAACGAACTGCGCGCGCGCGATCGCCAGCGCAAGCTGATTTCGAAAATCGACTCGGCGTTGCGGCGGATCGAGGACGGGACCTACGGGTTTTGCGAAGACACAGGCGATCCGATCAGCCTTCGCCGCCTGGAAGCGCGTCCGATAGCGACGCTGTCGATCGAAGCCCAGGAGCGGCACGAGCGCCGCGAGCGCGTGTATCGGGACGATTAGTCTTCGCGTCGAAGAAGCGTCAGAGCCGCTCTTTCACCACGAAGAACGAAGAACCACGAAGATTCAGCAAGCAGGTGCGTCAGCGTTGGCTGGGCCGTTGTGAGCCCTTCGTGGTGAAGGGCCACCGCTACGCACTGATCTCTCAGAACGGGAACAGAATGTCGATGATTTGCTGGCCGTAGCGCGGCTGCTGGACGTCGGTGAGCTGACCGCGGCCGCCGTAGGAGATGCGCGCCTCGGCCATTTGCGTGTGCTTCACGTCGTTGTTTGCGCTGATGTCTTCGGGGCGGACGATGCCGTAGATTGCGAGGTCGCGAAGCTCGAAGTTGATGCGCACTTCCTGGTGACCTTCGACGACGAGGTTGCCGTTGGGCAGAACCTGCGTGACCGTCGCGGCCAAGGTCAGTTCGACCTTCTCCTTGCGGTTGACCGAGCCGTCGCCCTCGGTCGACGAGTCGCTGCCGAGGTTGACGGCGGCCGAGGGGGTGTAGCCCTGTGGCAGGAGTTGACCGGCGACCGTGCTCTCGAGGCCGAGCAGGTTGGTGAGATCGGCTTGTTCGTCCGACTTGCGGCTACGCGAGGTTTTGTTCGAAAGCTCAGCCTTGTCGGAGATGTCGATCAGGACGGTGACGATGTCGCCGGTTTTCGACGCGCGCTGGTCCTTGAAGAACGAACGCGCGCCCGGCGTCCACAGCGAGTTCGCCTGCTGGAACGGCGGCTCGGAGCGCGGCATCGGCATGGTCACCCGACGATCTCCGTTGCGGTCGCGCGGGTCGATGATCGGCGTCAACTCCGGCGGGTTGCCGACGGCGTTCAGCTTGTCGATCGTCGAGCAGGCGCCGAGCGACAGCGCGACGACAGTCAGTGCGGCGGCGTTGGTGTTGCGCATCGTCGTACCCTCTAGTTCGTTGCCATTGCGAGCGGGGCTGCGGCGGCGACCGTGCCGCCCCCCGTTACGCGCGCTTCAATCGTGCGGCGGGAGCGGGTGTTCAGGACGGAGACCGGGTCGCCCTTGCCAGCGTCGGACTGCGCCTGGCCTTGCGTCGTCAGCTCAATGCCGGGCAATGCGTAGACGACCGTCACGAGCTCGCCCTTCTTCACGACCACCTGCTTCTTGAGGTCGTAGGTGAAGAGCGGCGTTCCGGCGCGCAACGGACGCTTGGCCGCTTGGCCGGCGAGTCCGGCTGGGGAGGTCAACAGCGCTGCGCTGACGCGCGCGGCGGGAAACTCGATTGTGGTCAGGTCCGCTTCGGAGATCGTTTCGCCGATGGCGACGTCGCGCACCAGCGCCGGCGCGTCGATCACCGCCATCGCGGCGCCGGCGAGACGCACATATTCGGGGACGCCGGCAGCGTTCTTGAACGAAAGCGTCGCCGCGAATGACTGATGCACGGGATCAAAAGTGAGCGCGGCGACGTCGTAGCCGCCTTGTGCAGCCGCCGGCAACAAAAGCTGATAGGAGGGATCGGCAAGCGCGACGCGATAGCGACCGTTGGTCGGCAAACGCGTGGCGATCTTGGCCGCGATTTCGCTTGTGATCGCTTCGGCGGTGACGACCGTGTCGGCCTTGGCCGGCAACGCGATCGCTACGGCGATCAGGGTGAGGATCAGGGTGCGCATCAGCTACTCTCGATCGTTATGAGCGCGACAGACGCGCCGTCATCGACAGCATTTCGTCCGACACGGTGATGACTTTGGAATTCATTTCGTAGGCGCGCTGGGCGGTGATCAGCGATGTGATCTCAGCGACGGCGTTGACGTTGGAGGTCTCGAGGAAGCCTTGGCTGATCGTGCCGAATCCCGTCGAGCCTGGCGTTCCAGTCTGCGCGGCTCCAGACGCCGCGGTTTCGAGATAGAGGCTCGAGCCCTGGGCCTCGAGGCCCGCTTCGTTGGGAAACACGGCAAGGTCGAGCTGCCCGATGATCGTATCGGTGGTTTGTCCGGCCAAGCGAACAACCACCTGGCCAGACGCGTTGACGGTGACGTTTGTCGCGTCCTGCGGAATGTTGACGCCCGGCTCGACCGTGAAACCGTCGGGCGTGACGATGGCGCCCTCGGCGTTGACCGCGAACGAGCCGGCGCGCGTATAAGCCGTGCCTCCGCTCGGCATGCGGATGCGGAAGAAGCCTTTGCCTTCGATCGCGAGGTCATATTTGTTCTCGGTCGACGTCATGTTGCCTTGTTCCATGATGCGGTAGACCGAGGCCGTCTTGACGCCGCTGCCGACCTGAATGCCGGTCGGGATGACGGTGCCGGCGTCAGACGACGTCGCGCCCGGCCGCTCGATGTTCTGATAGAGCAGGTCCTGGAACTCGGCGCGCTGGCGCTTGTAGCCAGTCGTGTTCATGTTGGCGATGTTGTTCGAGATGACCTCGACATTCAGCTGCTGAGCCAACATGCCGGTCGATGCGATGCTAAGCGATCTCATCGTTGTGTCCTCTTAGGCTTTCACTTCGCCCAGGCGCTGGGTCGCGCGGCGGATCATGTCGTCGGTGGCGTTGAGGGCTTCGGTCGAGTGCTGGTAGGCGCGCAGCACCTCGATCATCTGCGTCATTTCGACGACGGGCTCGACGTTCGAGCGTTCGATCATCCCTTGCAGCACGCGCGTGTTCTCCGACGGCGTCGGCGGCGCGCTGGCGCTGTAGAGATTCTTGCCTTCCTTGGTCAGGGAAGCGGCAGGCAGCGAGACGACCCGAAACTTGCCTGCCACGCCTTCGCTGGTCGAAACGGTTCCGTCGCGCGCCATTTTGATGTCGCTCTGGCCGGGGGGGATCGTGATCTCTCCGCTGTCGGAGAGGATGGCGTCGCCGTCGGCGGTCACGAGTTTGCCCTGCGCGTCGAGCTTGAAGTGGCCGTCGCGGGTATAGCGCTCGCCGGCGTCGGTGCGCACGACGAAGAAGCCGTCGCCCTCGAGCGCGACGTCGAGCGACGATCCGGTTTGCAGCAGCGGTCCAGACGTCATGTCGCGCAGCACGCCCCAATCACGGACGAAAGAGACCTCGCGCATCGCCGCAGCGTCGTCTTCGACCGGCACGAGCAATTCTTCGAACACCGGCGCCTCGCGTTTGAACCCGGAGGTCGACGCGTTGGCGAGATTGTTCGCAATGATCTCCATGTTCCGGCGCAGCGCCATCTGCGCCGACAAGCCGACAAGCAACGCGTTTTCCATCGCGGTCAGCACTCCACTTCAGCGACGACAATTCGTCGGCGCCATTCGCCGATCGCCAAAGCAGCCCGCATGCCACGAGCGTGTTGCGCGGAAATGCTTGTTTTTCCTGCGTAATCTCTCGTTAAGAGGCGCTTTTCGCTCGGCAAAATCTACCGCGCGGCGAACCGAAATTTAACCAGAGCGGCCGCATTTTCATCGAACAGAAACGGTAACGCAGCGTTACCCGGGTGGGACTCATGGCCGAGAAAGACGCGGACAAAGACAAGGACAAAACCGCCGCAGCGAAGGGCGAAGGCGAGACTAAAGAGGGCGAAGGCGAAGCGGCGAAGCCAGCCGGCCGATTTGCGTTCCTGACCAAATTCCTATCGCGCAAGATGCTGATGTTCGTCGTCGCGCCGGCTTTGGCGGTGATCGTGCTCGGCCTCGTCGCCTATTTCTTCCTGTTCTCGGGCGGCGAAGAGCAAGTCGCCGAGGGCGCACATGGCGAAGCCGGCGCGCATGGCGACGCAAGTGCGGAGAACGTTCCGCATCCCGTCTTCCTCGATATTCCCGATATCCTGGTCAACGTGGCGGGGAGCGACGACAAGCCGGCGTTCCTGAAGCTTGCGGTATCGCTCGAACTGGAGGGCGAGGGCGAGGAGGCGAAGGCGGCGGTCGAGCCCGTCGTGCCGCGCATCCGCGACCAGATGCAGACCTATTTGCGCGAACTGCGGGTCGAGGACCTCAGCGGGTCGGCCGCGATGTACCGTTTGAAGGAAGAGCTGCTCCGGCGGGTCAATCTTGCCGTCGAGCCGGTCAAAGTGAAAGACGTGCTGTTTCGCGAAATGATCGTCCAGTAAGCGAGCCCAGCGATGAGCGGCGGCAGCGACGAAGTCAAAATGGAAGACGCGCCGGAGGACAAACCGGCGGCGGATGCGCAAGCCAAGCCTGAGGGCGAGGCGGCGAAAGCTGCTCCCGCGGGCGAGGGCGGCCAAGACTGGGAAACGATGCTCGACGAAAAGGGCGGCGGGACCGGGTCGTCGGAGCGCGTGCTCAATCAGGACGAGATCGACAGCCTGCTCGGCTTCGACGCCTCAGGCTCCGACAATCAGGAACGCACGGGCATCCAGGCGATCGTCAATTCGGCGCTGGTGTCCTATGAACGTTTGCCGCTGCTCGAGATCGTCTTCGACCGGCTTGTGCGGTTGATGACGACGAGCCTGCGCAACTTCACCTCCGACAACGTCGAGGTGAGCCTCGACAATATTTCGTCGATCCGTTTCGGAGATTATCTGAACTCGATCCCGCTGCCGGCGATCCTTGCGGTGTTTCGGGCCGAGGAGCTGGACAATTACGGGCTCATCACCGTCGATTCCAACCTGATCTATTCGATCGTCGACGTGCTCTTGGGCGGTCGCCGCGGCACCGCGGCGATGCGCGTCGAAGGGCGGCCGTACACGACGATCGAGCGCAGCCTCGTGCAGCGCATGCTCGAGGTGGTGCTGAGCGACCTCAAGGTTGCGTTCGAGCCGGTCAGCCAAGTCAAATTCAGCCTCGATCGCATCGAGATCAATCCGCGCTTCGCAGCGATTGCGCGGCCCGCCAACGCGGCGGTACTCGTCAAGCTGCGCGTCGATATGGAAGATCGTGGCGGACGCGTCGAGCTGTTGTTGCCCTATGCGACGCTCGAGCCGATTCGCGAGCTGCTCTTGCAGATGTTCATGGGCGAGAAGTTCGGCCGGGACTCGATCTGGGAGGGCCACCTTGCCAGCGAGTTGTGGCGCACCAAGGTCGACATCGAAGCGGTGCTGGACGAGCTGCCCATGACGCTCAATCAAGTCATGACGCTCGAGGTCGGTCAGACGCTGCTTTTGAACGTCGGGCCCGACGCGCCGATCGATCTGCGCTGCGGCGGCGTCGGCTTACTCAAGGGGCGCATGGGACGGGTCGGTCACCAAGTCGCGGTGAAGGTCGAAACGCCGATCAAACGGCGCACGCAATTGGAGATGCAATAATGGACGCCGGACTCATCATCAACGCGATCGTGATTGCGCTGCTTGCGACGACAATTTTCTATGCCTTTCGTCTGGAGCGGCGGCTGACGAATCTGCGCAGCGCGCAAGCAGCGTTGGGCGACGTGATCCGCGATCTCAACGCCGCCGCGGCGCGCGCCGAGGCCGGAATTCAAGGATTGAAGCACACGGCCGAGTCGTCGGGTCATGCGCTCGACGAACGCATCAAGCGCGCGCGGAGCGTCAGCGATGAACTTGGACTGCTGCTGCAGGCCGGGCAACGTTCGGCGCAGCGCCTTGACGCCTTGAGGCCCGCGGCGCCCAACATGCCCCAACGCGCAACCGCGCAAGCGCCACGTGCATTCGCCGGCATCCGTTAGGAACGATCGATGGCTGCGCGTGTCCGCCTACTTCCCGCTTTGATCGGCGCCGCCGGCGTCCTCATGATGCTGCGCATCGGCGCGATGGCGTCAAGCGCCGAGCAATCACCGACGCCTGCACAGGAAGCCGAACCTACTTCCCCGCAAGCGTCGGCTGGTGAGCCGTCTGGTGAAGCGCAGCTTCCCGCGGCCAAAGGCAAGCATTCCGGCGAAGCGACTCCTTCAGCCGCAGCTGACACGTCCGCTGACTCCGCGACGCCGGAAACGACGGGCCCAATGCTCGGGCAAGCGCAGACGAAGGGCGAAGCGGAGGTTCTTCAGAACTTAAGCGAACGCCGCGCAGCGCTCGAAGCGCGCGAGCGCGACGTTGCCATGCGCGAGCAGTTGATGAGCGCGACCGAGAAGCGCGTCGAGGACCGTCTTGTCGAACTCAAAGGCCTCGAGGAAAAACTCAACGCAATGCTGGCCAAGCGCGACGCCGAGGAAGAGGCGCAACTCGTCGCCCTGGTCAAGACTTACGAGAATATGAAGCCGGGCGATGCGGCGAAGATCTTCAACAAGCTCGATCGTACGGTCACGCTCAGCGTTGCGGCGCGCATGAAGCCCGCCAAGATCGCCGCGGTGCTGGCGGCAATGGAGCCGGCGCGCGCTCAGGAACTTACCGTGCTGCTGGCGACGCGGATGAAGATCGCGAAGGCGATGATTGCGCCTGAACCCGCTCCGGCCGCGCCCGCACCGGTCACGGCGCCGGTCCCGATCGCTCCGGTGGCTGCGGACGCGACAACGCCGGTTCCTCCGAGCGTGCAACCTGCCGCGTCAGCGGCGACCCCGCCGAAAACGTAGGGCTTGCGGCCGCGATCCTTAACACCGGCTTAACTTCGCCGCCGCTAGGGTCGAGGGGGCCAGAATCTGCGGATTACAGGCAAGTGTTGCGCGCGCCCCTACTCGTTGCGGTCTTGATGCTCGGCTTCGCGCTTCCGGCGGCGGGCGAGGAGGTCGCGCGCCCGCAGGCGAAGGTGACGGCCAGCGTGCAAGGCGGCTTTGCGCGCGTCCAATTCGATTGGCCTGAGAAGGCCGCCGGCAAGGCGCAGCTCGCCGATGGCGTGGTCGTCATCACCTTCGACAAAAGCTTTGACGCCGACACCGAGGCTTTGGCGCGAACGCTCGAGCCCTATGTGGCGTTGGCGCGACTTGATCGCGACGGGAAGACGCTGCGTCTCGCGCTCAAAGGTCCCGCGCGCCTCAAGGTCACCGATTACGGCACGCGCTACGCCGTCGATTTGGCCCCACCGTCCTACGTAGGCGATCCGCCGGCGCCGCTGGCGCCAGATCCGTTTTCCGGAGGCGGCGCCACACCCAAGCTCAATATTCGCGCGACAGAACGTGAGCGGACGACACGCCTGCAATTCGATTTTCCGGGCGAGGTCGATTACACCGCCAAACAGGAAGGCGGAAAGCTCTGGGTCAGCTTTTCCAAGGACGCCAAAGTCGACCTCAAACGTTTCAAGGACTCGCCGCCCGGATGGGTGCGCGGCGCCCGCGCGGCCACGATCGACGGCAAGTTGCGCATCGAGTTCGACGTCGACGCCGAGGCTGACTTTCACGACGTCAGCAAGGACGGTCGCATCGTCCTGGAACTTAGCGAGCCCAAGACGGATGAAGTTGCTGCGGCGACAACTCCGACGGGCTCGACGGTCGGAGCGCCGAAATCGGTCGTGCCGCCAGCGATCGAAGAGGCAGCGCCGCCTCCGCCAAAGATCGTCGCCGAGAGCATTCCGTTTCCGCTTCCTTCGCGCAAAGCGGCCTCGGTCCCGATCACCGTCAGCGGACAGCCCGCGTCGAATCCGCATCCGCTGACCGATGCTGCCGCAGTCAATGCGGCTGCAGAAACTATGGACGATGCGCCCGCGCCCGCTGTCGACGCCAATCCGCTGCCGCTCTCCTTGCGCGTCGGACACTCCGATCTTGAAGCGATGCTGGCGCCTGCAGCGCCGGCGGCTCCGGCGGAGCCTGGCAAGGCGCGCGCGGAAATCTTCGGCTCCATGCTGCGGCTCGAATTGCCGTTCACGAAGTTGCCCGCTGCGGCCGTATTTCGCCGCGGCGTTGCGGTTTGGGTCATCACGGCCACGCCCGAACTCATGGACTTGAGCGCGCTCGCCGCCTTGCCCAATGCGCCGGCGCGCGTGTTGTCAGCGCCGGCGGAGATTGCGCCCGGAATTACTGCATTTCGCCTCGAGGCGCCGGCCTATATGGCTGTGAGCGCGGCCGCAGCCGGCAACAGCTGGGTGGTTGCGGTCGGCAACACCGTGCCCGACGTGCCGGCGCAAACTGATTTGGTGCGCCAGACCGCCGGCGCTATCACCAAGCTGCGCGCGTTCCTTCCCGGCGCGCGCCAGGTCGTATGGGTCAAGGACCCACAGGCCGAGGATCGCATTGCGGCCGTGCTGAGTTTCGCGCCGGCACGCGGACTCGCCAGCGGACGTCAGTTCGTCGAATTCAATGCGCTGTCGTCGCAGCAAGGGCTCGCCGTGCAGGCCATCGCCGACGATCTGACGGTCGCCATCGAGGGCTCCGACGCGGTCGTCGCGCGGCCAAGAGGCCTCAATATCTCCGACCAGCAGTTCGCGGCGATCTCGGCGACTTGGGCGCCGCTCGACGCCAACGGCAACAGTCCCGCTTTCGCCGATTTCGCGGCTTGGTCGAAAGCGCCCGGCGCGACGCGCGCCGAAGCCGTGCGCCGCTTGATGCGTTCGTCCTCGACGAGTCCCGGCGGCATGAGCGGGCCGCGCATGGCGCTCGCGCGTTTCTACGTCGCGGAGGGCTTCGGCGCCGAGGCGCTCGGCGTGCTCGGCAACATTGCGCGCGAGGACCAAACCGCCGACTCCAACACTCAATTCCGTGTCGCGCGCGCCATCGCCAATATCGAGATGGCCCGTTATCGCGACGCCCTCACCGATCTCAGCATGGATGCGCTCGGCAACGATCCACACGCGGCGTTGTGGCGCGGGCTTGCCGCCGCCGGCGCGCGCGACTGGCGGCTTGCGCGCAGCAATCTGATGGGCGCGCTCAGGGTGATGAACCGTTATCCGGCGGCGTGGGAAGGACGCGGGCGCGTCGCGCTTGCCCAAGCGGCGCTGGCGCTCGGTGAGCCCGCGAGCGCGATGCAAGCGTTGTCGGGGATGCCGCGTGTGACGCTGCCGACCGACGTCACGGCGGAAGCGAGCTTGGTGCGCGCTGCGCTCGACGTCGTCTCCGGCAAGACCGACGTCGCGATCGCGCTCTACGATCAACTCGCGCAATCGCCGTATCGTCCAGCGGCGGTGCGTGGCGCACTAGAAGGCACGCTGCTCAAGGTGAGCAAGGGCAAGATGAAGGCCGACAAGGCCATCGACGCGCTCGAACGATTGCGCTTCCAATGGCGCGGCGATGAGGTGGAGCTGAAGACGCTTACCGAGCTCGGCAAGCTCTACGTTGCAAACAACCGCACTCGCGACGGCCTCAATACGATGCGCCTTGCGGTGAGGCATTTCTCGAACAGTGACGAGGCGCGCGCGACGGCGACACAAATGGCGAAGATCTTCGAGGGCCTGTTCCTCGAAGGAAAGGCGGACACTCTTCCGCCGGTGCAGGCGCTGGCGCTGTTCTATGACTTTCGAGAGCTGACCCCGGCAGGCGGGCAGGGCGACGAAATGATCCGTAAGCTGGCCGAACGGCTGGTCGCGATCGACCTCCTGCCGCAAGCGGCAGAGCTCTTGCAGTACCAGGTCGACAATCGCCTCGACGGCATTCCGAAAGCCTCTGTTGCGACGCGGCTCGCCTTGATCTATCTGCTCGATCGCAAGGCTGAGAAAGCGCTGAACCTCATTCGCTCGACCAAGCAAACGCGTCTGCCCGACGATTTGATCTTGCAGCGCAATCTGATCGAGGCGCGGGCTCTCACCGACCTCAAGATGTATGACGAGGCGTTCGATCTCATCGCGACCGAACAATCGCAGGAGGCTGAGCGCCTGCGCGCCGACATCATGTGGGACGCGAGACGTTGGCCGGATGCGGCCGCCAAGACCGAAGCGCTGCTTGGCAACAAATACGAAGACTTCGCGCCGCTGACCGATATCGAGCGTATGGACGTCATGCGTGCGAGCGTCGCCTATTCGTTTGCGGGCGACGCGCTTTCGCTCGAGCGGCTGCGCACGCGTTTCGGCGCCAAGATGGCGCAATCGCCCGACTCAAAGGCGTTCGCCGTCGTCACTCAGAATTCCGACGTCACAGGCGATGACTATAAGAACCTTATCAAGCGCGTTGCGTCGGCCGACACGCTGGAGGCTTTCCTCGCCGAGTTCCGCGCGAAGTATGGGCAGGGCGGGCAAATGTCGCCTCTTGCCACGCCCGTGACGACCACGCCCGCCGCTGCAGTGACGCCGCCGGCGCCTCCCGCGACGGCAACGCCGTAGGTCATCACGCGGCCGTGAAATCCAGGCCTACGTCCAGTGTCTTTGCCGAGTGGGTAATGGCGCCGGAGGAGATGACGTCGACTCCCATCGCAGCGATGGCGGCGATCGTTTCGGCGCTGATATTGCCGGAGGCTTCGAGGACGGCGCGGCCGGCGGCGCGTTTCACGGCCTCGCGCAGCTGCTCGGGCGTCATGTTGTCGAGCAGGATAGAATTGGCGCCCAGCGCGAGGGCTTCCTCGAGCTGATCGAGACGCTCGACTTCGACCTCGATATGGACCATGTGGCCGGCGTGGGCGCGCGCGGCTTTGACGGCCTTGGCGACGCCGCCGGCGGCGACGATGTGGTTGTCCTTGATCAGGATCGCGTCGTCGAGACCGAAGCGGTGGTTGCGCCCGCCGCCGCAACGCACCGCATATTTTTCGAAGGTGCGAAGACCTGGCGTCGTTTTGCGCGTACACACCACGTGCGCCTTCGTTCCAGCGACAAGCGCAACGAGTTTTGCCGTCGCCGTCGCGACGCCGGACAAGTGGCCGAGGAAGTTCAACGCAACGCGTTCCGCGGTCAGGATTGGACGGGCCGGGCCATCGATGAGAGCGATCGTCTCGCCCCGTTCAACCTCAGCTCCATCAGGAACGCGCACCGTCACCCTGACTTTGGGATCGAGCAGGCGAAAGGCGGTCAAGACGAAATCGACCCCCGCGATTCGGCCGGGCTCGCGCGCGGCCAAAACACCATGCGCGGCTGCCTCGATTGGCACTGTTGCTTCGGTTGTCAGGTCGCCGGCACGACCGAGGTCTTCGAGAAGCGCGGCGCGCACCGCGGGCTCGATCAACAGCGGCGACAAAGGTTCGACGCGGACGACCGGCGTCTTGGTCGTCATTGCGCGACCTGAAGACTCGCTGTGGCGCGCGAGTCGCAAACGGCGTGGGCCGCGGCAGCGCGCACCTCGGCGAGCGTCGTGAAGGTGCGCTTGGCAAGGGCGGGGTCGGCGGTCGGACAGTCGCTCCGGAAGTGGCCGCCGCGGCTTTCCTTGCGCGCCAGAGCCGCGCCGGCGATGAGCATCGCGGTGGCGGCCATGTTGCGCATGTCGGGATCGCCCGCGTTCGCGCCTTCGAGCTTGGCGATTGCCGAGAGCGCAGCGCTGAGACCCGCTTTGCTACGCTCTAGGCCGACGTCCTGCGTCATCGTCCTGCGGAGGGAGGCGACGGCGAGTGCGATAGGCTGATTCTCGTTGGCGGTCGGCGCAAGAGACTGGGCGGGGACGCCAAGGCCTACCGTGTTCGCGACGTCATCTGCGGCGCGCGCGCCAAAAACAACGGCTTCAAGCAGCGAGTTCGAGGCAAGACGATTGGCGCCGTGCGCGCCGGTCGAAGCGCACTCGCCAATGGCCCAAAGCCCCTTAAGGCTCGTGCGCGCACGCTCGTCAACCGCGATTCCTCCCATGTGATAATGCGCTGCCGGCGCCACCGGTATCAGTTCCGTGCGCGGGTCGATATCGGCCGACTTGCAGTAGGCGAATACGGTCGGGAAGGCTTGCGGAAAGCGCGCGCCGATGGCGGCGCGCGCATCGAGGAACGCTTTTCGGCCGGCGCGCAGCTCGCGAAAAATGCCTCGCGCGACGACGTCGCGCGGCGCGAGCTCGGCGTCCTCGTGGACCGCGGTCATGAACCGCTCGCCGCGATCGTTGACGAGAATTGCGCCTTCCCCTCGCAGGGCCTCGGTCGCCAGCGGCGCCGGATCGCGGCCAAGCGCGATCGCGGTTGGGTGGAATTGCACGAACTCGGGATCAGCGATGATTGCGCCGGCGCGCGCGGCCATGCCGACGCCTTGGCCACGCGCCTGCGGCGGGTTTGTTGTGACTTCAAAGAGCCCGCCGACGCCGCCAAGGGCGAAGATCGTCGCGTTCGCGCGAATGAGGACCGGCGAGGTCTTGTCGGCAAGGGGATGCGCGTAGACGCCGACGACCTGCCCGCCTTCAATGGCAAGCTCATAGGCGATCAGGCCTTCGAGAACCTTGATGCGGGATTCCGTGTGGGCCGCCTTGATCAGCGCCGCCATGATCGCGGCGCCAGCGCGGTCGCCAGTTACCCGCACGATGCGGTTGCGCGCGTGCGCAGCCTCGCGGCCAAGGACGAAGCCGCCGTTCGCGTCGCGATCGAATGGAACGCCAAGGCGCGCGAGGTCGTCGATGCGCGCGGCGGCTTCCGAAGTGATGAGGCGTGCGGTTTTCGGGTCGACAGTGCCGGCGCCGGCCGCCTCGGTATCGCGCGCGTGAAGCTCGGGCGAATCGTCGGGGCCTAGCGCCGCGGCGATGCCGCCTTGGGCCCAGGTGCTGGAGGCGCCTGAGCCGAGCGAGGCGGCGGCGAGCACGGTCACTGGGCCCTTCATCTTGAGCGCGGCGAAGAGACCGGCGAGGCCAGCTCCCACGATTAGAACACCGCCCGAGTCGATGACGTCGTTCGCGCGATGAGCCATGTCAGTGCACCGCTGATTTCGGCTTGCCGACGGCGAGCATTTTTTCGACCGCAGCGCGCGCCCGCGCGGCGATCGCCGGATCGACCTTCACCTCGAATTGCATCGTCTGCAGCGAGCGCAGGATCTTCGCCAGCGTGATGCGCTTCATGTGCGGGCAAAGGTTGCAGGGACGGAGGAATTCGACGTCGCGTACTTGGGCCTGGATGTTGTCCGCCATGGAGCATTCGGTGAGCATGACGACGCGCGGCGGGCGCTTCTTCATCACGAACTCGGTCATCGCGGAGGTCGAGCCCGCGAAGTCGCATTCGGCGACGACGTCGGCCGGACATTCAGGATGGGCGAGAACGACGGAGCCGGGATGATCCGCCTTGAAGCGGCGGATGTCCTCAGCGGTAAAGCGCTCATGGACCTCACAACGGCCGTGCCAAGCGATGATCTTGATCTTGGTCTGATTGGCGACGTTCTCCGCCAGGAATTTGTCGGGGATCATGATCACCGTGTCGACACCGCGTTCCTTGGCGATCGACTCAACGACGGCCACGGCGTTCGACGAGGTGCAGGTAATGTCGCTCTCGGCCTTCACCTCCGCAGAGGTGTTCACGTAGGTCACGACCGGAATGTTCGGATACTTCTCCTTGAGCAAGCGCACGTCGGCGCCGGTGATTGATGCGGCGAGCGAGCAGCCGGCTTCGAGGTCCGGGATGAGGACGATCTTGTCCGGCGAGAGTATTTTCGATGTCTCGGCCATGAAGTGGACGCCGGCCTGGACGATCACCTTGGCGTCCGTCTTCGCCGCTTCGCGCGCCAGCTGGAGCGAGTCGCCGACGAAATCGGCGACGCAATGAAAAATCTCCGGCGTTTGATAATTGTGCGCCAGGATGACCGCGCCGCGCTCCTTCTTCAGCCGGTTGATCTCAGCGATCAGCGGCGCGAAGGCCGGCCATTCGATTTCGGGGACGACGTTGGCCACTCTGGCGTAGAGATCACGGGTCGCGGCCGCCACTTCAGGCGTGTAGGTGGGCGTCGCCTTGGTCTGCGTTTCCGACATCGCAGTCACCTTATGCTCAATTTGAGCATATATATAGTCTCAAAAACGGCGGCGCCAAGGCCGCCTCCAGCGCGGAAATGCTAGAATTGAGCATAAGCTCAAGTCAAGTGCGGCTTCTTTACCCTCAGCCGCCGTGACCACCCAGACAGACAAACGCCGTGCTTTTGCCTTAGTGAAGTGCGCAATAGGAAATCGGACCTCCGCGCCACCCTCGGTCTGGCAGTTCATCGATGACGCGAGTTTTCACCGGAGCCGTTCGCTTCGGCATCTTTGCCGCGCTGGCCACGACAGTCGGCGTGCTCGTTGGCGTCGCCGCGGGGTCGCTGCATTGGACGTTCGATTTCGCGGCGCAATTCTTGTTGCCTGCGATTTTTGTAGCGGCAGGCGCTGGTCTCGTCGCCCTACTGTTTCGATGGCCGCGGCGGGCGCTCGCCGCCGCGATCCTGAGCGTCGGCGCTTATGCGACTGCGGCGCCATGGACGTCGCAACCGCCCGCGGTGGCGAAGGACGCGACGCGGTTCAGCGTGCTCTTGTTCAACATCTTCTACCGAAACGGCGAACTTGAAGAAGTGCGCGACATGGTCGAGCGCACCAACGCCGACATGGTGGTGCTGGTCGAGATGACGGGCCGCATCCGTGAGCGGTTGCAAGAACTCATCGCCAAATACCCCTATCGTCTCGACTGTCTCGCCTCGGATCGCTGCGACATCGTCGTGCTGTCGCGCTCGCGGATCATCCCGCGCGAAGTGAAGGTGACGCACGATCCGGAGCGCTCTCCGCTGATCGTCGCGGACACCGAGATCGCGGGATGCAAGCTGACGCTCTTTGCAACGCATATGACACGTCCGTTTCCGAAGCGGCCGTTTTGGGCGCAGCGGGCGCAGGCAGAGGAGATCGCCGGTGATGTCGCAGCAGCGTCCGGCGCCAAGCTCGTGCTCGGCGACTTCAACGGTGCGCCCTGGGGCTATGTGGTGCAGACGATCGCCAAACGCGGCGGCGTCTCAGTGCTCACCGGGGGCGGCGGAACCTGGCCGTCGACTTTGCCGGCCGAACTCCGCATTCCAATCGATAATATGATGGTCGGGCCTGGCCTTAGTTTCGTCTCCCGTACCGTGCTGCCGCGGATCGGCTCGGATCACGTTCCGGTGTTGGCGGAAATCGCTGTTACTGATCGCAGCCAATGCAGGTCGTGGTAGGGAATCGGGTGGGCTCCACCACTAATCCCCAATCGTATTTCCTAGTTGCGGCTGGTTCGGCGTAGTGGGACGCGGACCCCGGGAGCGGGACGTTCGCGCAGGACCTCGCGTCGGAAGCGGAATTGTTCGGCGGGGCGTCCCCCGGCTTTGGCAGTGCGCTTGCCGGTGCGTTCGACGAGGCCGCTTGCTTCGACGAGGCGGCGGAAGTTTTGCTTGTGCAGGTGAATACCGGAAATCGCTTCGACGGTGCGCTGCAGGTCGAGCAACGTGAAGGCGGCGTCCATCACTTCGAAGACAACAGGACGATATTTCAGTTTTCCGCGCAGGCGGCCCATGCCGGTCGCCAAGATGCGCCGATGATCGAAGTGCATCGCCTCGCCAAAGCGCGCTTGCTCGGCGACGTCGGGGGCTGACGGCGGCAAAGGCCGGCCGTCACGGCGCCCCTCTAGCACGAGGCCGGCCTCGTACATCAGTTCGTAACGCTCGAGCACCTTTTCTTCATCCCACAAGACGTCGTCGAAGCCAAAGCAGAGGCGCGCCCGATCAAGGCGCGCTTGCTTGTCGCCGGCTGAGGCCCAAGCCTCAAGCCGCGGTTTGATGATCTCGTCGATCAGCGCCGGGCGCGTCGCGCGCCAATCCTCCCACGGGAAGAAGTCGTAAACGCTGCGCCAGCGCCCGCTCGAGGGCGCAGCGCCGTCTTCCATTTCGCGCGTCAACGCGAGATACCCGACCGAGACGATGCGCGGACCTTCGCCGGGCTCGAGCACATGCCGGCCGCGGTCGCCGAAGGTGTAGAGCTGCTCGACGTAACCTAGCGACATGCGCGTTTGCGCTTCGACAAGGCTGCGCAGGCCGATCTCGAGCGTGCGATGGCGCTCGGGCTCGAACGGGCCGAAGGGGAGGCCGTCGCTTTTGTCGCCTGCTTCGCGCCGAACGACGAGGACGCGCGGGGTTTCAGCGGTCACGGTAATCACGCAAGCGTTGAGGCCGATGATAACGGTGTTGGCGGCAGGCTGGGCAAGTTCGCGGCGCGTCGCCATGCGCGGCGTCACACAGTGACCGGGAGGGAAAAAAGCACGCCCTCAAAGACAACGCTGCCGGGACCCATGGCGTCCACGGCCTCGACCATGCGGCCGTCGCGATCGAGCAGCGCATCGGCCAGAGCGACGATACGCGGGTTGGGCTGCGCGTGGGCCGCGCGGGCGCGAAGCATCCGGGCGATCTCGTGCTCGCGGCCAGGCTCGTTCATCATGCACGCAACGGTGAACGCGGAGGCCGTCGACCTGCTGATGCCGGCCCAACAATGGATGAGCATCGGCTGACGGCGGTCCCAGCCCCGGGCGAAGGCGATGAGCTCGCGCACATGCTGCTCGTCCGGCGCGATGTATTCGGGGCGCGCCGTCGCAATGTCGTGCAGGCCGAGCTTCAGGTGGCGGTGGCCGGGAATCTCCTCCGGCGTCGGCATGTCGTCGGCGGGATCGAGCAGGGTGATCAGGTGCGAGGGGCGAAGCTCGCGTGCGGCGTCCGGCACTTTGCTCTTGGGGCAGACGTAGATCGCCGGCATTGAACGCAACTCCTCAACGATACGCGGTCACACTGGGCAGCAAAGTCTTGAATCTCTCGATAAAGCGGCGCTGCACTTCGGCCGCGGGTATCGGCGCGAGCTTGGTCGGAGCAACGCCGCGCGGCGGGCCGAAAAAGTCCAACGCCTCCTCGGTCGCGAAGCCGGCAAGCTGCGTCGCCTCGAGATAGGCCGCAGCCTTGTCGGCGCGTTTGATCAGCGCCGTCACGTCCTCCGGCAGCTGTGCGGGCAAGCCGAAGCGGACATGGATCGCGCCGAGCAATTTGTTCTCGAGCGATTTGTAATCGAGGCCGACTGCGGCCTTGAACGGGCTGATCAGATCGCCGACCACATATTCCGGCGCATCGTGCAGCAGGGCGGCGAGGCGCCAGCGCTGCGCAATGCCGGGTTTGAGCTGAGCGACGATCTCTTCGACCAGAATGCAGTGCTGCGCGACCGAGAAGGCCTGATCGCCGAATGTTTGTCCGTTCCAACGTGCGACGCGGGCAAGACCGTGAGCGATGTCCTCGATCTCGATGTCGAAGGGGGAGGGGTCGAGCAGGTCGAGCCTGCGGCCCGAGAGCATGCGCTGCCAGGCGCGGGCTTGGAGGGCTTTTTGAAGTTTGGCCATATTCCGCGCGGGTCCCTCTTCAGTCGCGCCGTGCGGCGCGACGGCTTCTCCAGCAGGAGAAGCGCAACTTATCGGCTTATCGGCGTCGAGGTTGACCCGAAACGCTTGATTCAAGTCAAGCTAAGCCTAGGATTCATACTTGGATTTCTTGCGTGCGAGAGGAGGCAATCATGGCCTACCGCAAGATTCTGGTTCCCTTGACAGGCGGAGAACGGGATGCGCCGGTCTTGAACGCGGCGTTCGACGTCGCCAAGGCCTTCGGCGGTCATGTCGCCGCGCTCTATGTGAAGCCCGACCCGGCGGAGGTGTTGCCGTATCTTGGAGAGGGTGTTTCGGCGGCCGTTATCCAGGAAATCATGAGCGCCGCAAACGAGACGGCGAAGCGCGGCGTGGCCGGCGCCGAGGAGGCGGTCGCGCGCGTTGCGAAAGCCGCCGGCGCCTCCGTGCAACAACCGGCGCAAAACGGCGTCGGCATCGGCGCCTCGTTCCGCGTGAGGGAGGGACTCTCGGAGGACGTGATCACCGAAGAGGCGCGGCTTTCGGATCTTTCGGTGTTCGACCTGCCGGCGGAGGCGAAAGACGGCGCGTTGCGCGCAGCGCTCGAGTCTGCGCTCATCAACGGGCGCAAACCGATCTTGTTCGTCCCGCGCAGCGACGTCAGCGTCGTCGGCAAGAAGATCGCGGTCGGGTGGGACGGCGGCGCAGCGGCCGCGCAAGCGGTGACGTCGGCGATCCCGTTGATGAAACATGCAGCCTCGATCGAGATCTTGAACGTCACGCAGGGGCCCATTGATACGATCGGCATGGATCGTTTGCGCGACTATCTGCGCTTGCATGGGATCAACGCCGTCGAGCATGGGATCAATCCGGGCGGGCAGAGCGTCGCAGCGGCGCTGGTCGACGGCGCGCAGCGTTCCGGGGCAGGCCTCCTCGTCATGGGCGGCTATGGTCACAGCCGCTTGCGCGAACTCGCGCTCGGCGGCGTTACGCGCCATGTGTTCGCCCATGTGACCGGCCTGCCGGTGTTCATGGCTCATTGAGGACCCCCTTGGTGGGGTGGTCCGCGAAAGCGAACGCGGACCATCCACGACTGCTTCCATTGGACGCGTGAAGTCGTGGGTGGTCCGCCTCCGCCGACCATGACACAGTGGAATATCGAGCGAAGGGGACACCATGGACATCAACGCGCTCATGGCGCAGATCGGCGCCGTACTGGCGCCGCTGGCGGCGCTGCCGCTGGTCAACATGCGGCTCAACGGGCTCTCGGTCGAGCTCACAATGCTCAGCCTCGCCGTCGTTCTCGGCCTGCTTCAGTTGTGGGTTGCGGCGCGCACGGTCAACAGCTCGCGCGGGATCAAATGGAATCTGAGCGCGCGCGACGGCGAACCGCCTCAAGCGAGCGCGGTCGGCCTCAGGCTCGATCGCGCTTTCCGCAATTTCATGGAAACGTTTCCGTTCTTCGCCGTGACGGTGATCATTCTCGCGCTGGCGCAGCGTTCGAACTGGGCGAGCCTCGCAGGCACGCAAATCTATTTCTGGGCGCGGGTGGTCTATGTGCCGCTCTATGCCGGCGGCGTCGTCGGCGTGCGCACCTTTGTGTGGCTCATCGCCTCGCTCGGACTGCTCCTCACCATCACCGCGCTGTTCTTGTGAATGAATTCGAATCCTAGAGATTCAGTTCGCGATTGATGACGCGGCGGCCGTAGACCAAGCGGTCGCGCAAAACCACGTTGTGGACACGCCCGAGAAACTCGACGCCGGGCGCGAGGTTGCGGTCGGACGCGCCATACAGTTTGACCTGCGAATTGCGGAAAATGAACGGCACGTGCCTTGTCTTGTGATCTTCCGGATCCTCCGCAGTGCGTGGATTTTCTTCGGCGAGGCACAGAACGCGAACCTCGGCGCCCCACGCGATGCCCGCCTCGATGCTGGCGTTGATGTTGGCTTGCGCGGCGCCCACGCCTTTTTCATCGCGTGAAGTGAGATCAGCCACAACAAAGCGCGCGTTGCGGATCGCGTCGCGAATGGCGCCTTGGATGTTGTCGCCGCCGTAATCGTGCCCCCATCTGCACGGCAGGGTGCCCACGGCTTCGACAATGGCGCGCGCGAAGGTGTTGCGCTCGACGTTGCCTTTGTACTAGCTTGCAAAGAACGCGTGCTGGCCGTGCTTCGGCTCGATCAATTCGTCCTTGAAGTCGTGGAAGCGGTTTATCAAGGGCTGCGCCGCGGCATCGCCGTCGCGTAACATCGCGGCCTCAACCCAAAAAATTTCGCTCGCAAGCCGCTCCGGGACGCTTGTCTCACGCCCGGCAAGCACAATCCGCGGCAGGCTAAGGCTCTGCGACAAGCCGATTTCTTGCAGGAAGTATTTGTACGCGGCGGCCGGGCCGGCCGCATGCGTGCGCGGCGGGAGAATGCACGCGTGACCAGAGCAATGCCGCATGATGGCCTTGATGCGATCGGCGTCCGTGCTCGGTTGGTCGGGCAGATCGCCGACTAGACGCAGGCCGAGCGCTGCCATGCGACGGCAGATGTCGTCGGCGAATGCTTCTTCGCCGTCACGCCAGCCGCGGCTCACGTAAACTTCCTGAGGTTTGCCTTCTTGGCGATTGTTCCAACCGTCGTAGGCGTAAACGCGACAGAGAATCTCCGTTGCCGCTTGCAGGCTGAGGCACGGGTGGGGTTCGCCGGCGTGCGCCGCAAGCTCGTGCCATTTCAGGTGCCGGATCTGCTTGCATTGGCCGGTTACGTCGCAATCGTCGAGGCGCAGCAGCACCATCTGAAATTGCGCCTGCTCCTTCTTCTCGGCGAGCGCTTGATCGAGTTCGTCTTGGACGAATTTCGATTTCAACGAGTCCTTGGAGAGCAGGAAGATGACGCCGCGGCATTGCGAAATCGACCTGGCGATGTCCGCTGAAATCCGCTCGCCTGACGCAAGGTCGGCTTCATCAAACCACACCCGGAGCCCGGCTTTTTCGACGAGCCAGTCCTTGAGCGCGTTGGCGAAGACGCCATCCTTGCGGCTGTAGCTGATGAAGTAGTCGAACTTGCGCTTGAGAAAGTCCCGCATGGCCGCAATGGTACCGGCGGAGGCAAATGGCGCCAAGCCAGGGCCTGGACCAGTTCAACAGTCGAACGTTGGCGCCTTCTGACACCAAAGTGTGGTGGGGCCAAGCGCGATAGCGCGTATTGCGCTCTGATCAAGCGTTGTCCGCCAGAGCCGGCGTTCGGACATCCGATCGCGGATATGCAAGGATTTGTCAGTTTGTCCCCGACGACTATCTCAATCACTCAATAGCTTTCGAAAAGGAGACCTCAATGTATCAATCCCATCTCGATCTTTCGCCGCACGTGCGCAAAGGCGTGATCGCCTTGCTGCAAGCGCGGCTCTCCGACTCCATCGATCTCGAGGCGCAGATGAAGCAGGCGCATTGGAATGTGAAGGGCAAGGATTTCTTCCAGCTCCACCTCTTGTTCGACAAGATCCACGACGAGGTTGAGGAGTTCGTCGATCTGCTCGCCGAGCGCATCACGACCCTTGGCGGGATCGCGGACGGGCGCGTGCAGACGACGGCGAAGAACACGCAGCTCTACGAGTACTCGCTCGAAACTGTCGGAGGCGAGGCGCATTTGAAGGCGATAGCCGCGGCGCTGGCGCAGTTCGGGAAAGCGGTGCGCGCGGACATCGCCAGAGCCGCCGATATCGGCGACGCAGGCTCCGCCGACATCTTCACGGAGATCTCACGCGAGACGGACAAGCAGCTGTGGTTCGTCGAGGCGCACTTGGCCGGATAGCACGCCGTAGTTCAGACCATCTCGCGCACAGCGTCGGAGGCGACGGTGAGCGCGATGCGGCCGCGGTGCGGCGTCCCTTTGATCAACGCTTCCGCGAAATGTCCGGCTTGGGACAGGGTGACATAAGGCGGCATCGGCGGCTCGTGCGGATCGACGACGGCTTCGACCAGCGCTGGCCCCGGCATCGCGAAGGCCTGGCGCATGACTTCGCCGCACTGCCCCGGCTCGGCCACCGTGTAAGCGGCGAGACCGCACGCGCGGGCGACGGCGGCGAAGTCGATCGGCTCGAGTTCGCAGCCGTATTCGGGGTTGCCGAGGAAAACGAGCTGCTCCCACTTGATGTGGCCGAGCGTGTTGTTCTTCAGCACGACAATTTTGACGTTGAGCGCATATTTCTTCAGCGTCGCAAGCTCGCCCATCAACATTGACAGCGCGCCGTCGCCGACCACCGCAACCGCCGGACGTTCGGGATAGGCGATGGTGGCGGCGATGGCGTAGGGCAGGGCGCAGGCCATGGTCGCGAGCGTTCCCGAAGCGACAAAGCGCCGCGTACCCGTCATTGTCAGGTGGCGCGCCGCGAACACGGTTGAGGTCCCGGTGTCGGCAGCGATGAGCGCGTTTGGCGGCAGAACTGAATCAAGCTCCTGCAACACGCGCTGCGGCTTCATCGGTTGATCGTCGCGCTCGCCCCGCTCCGTCATCAGGGCGCGCCATTCGGCTACGCCCGACTGCGCTTGGCGCAGGAAAGATTGATCGTCGTGCGCCTCGAGCAGCGGCAGGAGCGCGGCAAGCGTGCGCCTGCAGTCGCCGACGAGGCCGACGTGGATCGGATAGCGCAAGCCGATGCGCTTCGGATCGCGGTCGATCTGCACCGCCTTGGCGCGGCCAGGCTTGGGATAGAATTCGACATACGGGAACGAGCTGCCAGCGATGAGCAAGGTGTCGCATTTCTCGAGCGCCGTTTGCGAAGGTCTCGTGCCGAGCAAACCGACGCCGCCCGTCGCGTGCGGATCATCGTCGGGAATTGCGCCCTTGCCGAGCAGCGCGGTCGCGACCGGAGCGGCGAGCCTGTAGGCGATCTCTGCCAGCTCCTTACTCGCGCCAAGAGCGCCCTGACCAGCGAGAATGCAGACCTTGTTCCCAGCGTTGAGTATCTCAGCGGCGCGCGCGAGGTCGCTGTCGTTCGGGCAGCCGGCGTCAAAAGCCATGACGTTCGAAACGTGCTCTGGGACGTTGCGCGGCGAGCGACGATCGGAGCCGAGCGTCTGCGTCTGCACATCGACCGGCAAAACGATGTGGGCGACGCTGCGCGCCGCGAGCGCGCTGCGACACGCAAGCTCGACAATGTTCTCGACATGCCCCGCGCTCATGATGCGTTGATTGAACACGGCGACGTCCATGAAGAGCTTGTCCAGCTCAACGTCCTGCTGCGTTCTCGTGCCGATCAGATCGTGGAACGGCATGCCGGTGATGGCGAGCACGGGGGCGCCGTCGAACTTGGCGTCGTAAAGGCCGTTCAGAAGATGAATTCCGCCGGGACCCGATGTCGCGAGGCAAACGCCCAGGCGTCCAGTCCATTTGGCGTAGCCGCACGCCATGAACGCAGCGGCTTCCTCGTGGCGCACCTGGATGAAGCGGATCTTCTCCCGACGTAGACGCAGCGCTTCCATCACGCCGTTGATGCCATCCCCGGGCAGACCGAACACCGTGTCTACGCCCCAAGCCAGCAGTGTTTCGACAAGAACATCCGATGCGGTCGCGCTCATGGTTTTCTCTCGCAGAATTCGCCTTGCACGAGAGAACGGTTCCTCGGCAGCACGGTTCCTCCAGACGCGGCGCAGACAACTTGAGTGAGTGCGTCGCAGGAACGACGGCAGTTCCACGGCGTTGCTGGTCGCGCCGTACGAGGGCAGGGCCGCCTCGGCGCGTCGCTCAAGGAGAGACGCCGTGAAACTCTACAGTCTCGTTTCCGCTTCGGTGTTGGCGATCGGCGTGGACCACAGTCCCCGCGCTGCTCAACTCAGGTCACGTGGCAATACCCAGCCACCCGAAAGAGGTGGCGAAGGCGACCATGAGGCAGCGAGGAAAGCCCGGCAGGTCTCTATCGTCCCACGAATCTAGGCGCGCGCTTCTCGACGAAGGCTTTCGCGGCTTCGCGGTGGTCTTCGGTTAGGGCGCAGTGGACGTGGTGGGTGACCTCGAGGTCGAGGCAGTCGGTCATGGTCGCGCCGGTCGAGGCGCGGTTCAGGTTTTCCTTCATGTAGCGGTATGCGACGCGCGGGCCTGAGGCGAGGCGCTTGGCGAGGTCGAGCGCCGCGGGCATCAGGTCGTTCGCCGGGACGATGCGGTTGACGAGGCCGAGGCTCAGCGCGTCGCGCATCTCGACCTTGTCGGAGAGGAAGTAGAGCTCGCGCGCCTTAGCCGCGCCGATCAGGCGCGAAAGGAAGTACGTTCCGCCGTAGTCGCCAGAGAAGCCGACCTTGGCGAAGGCCGTCGTCATCACCGCGCCTTCCGCTGCTATGCGCAGATCGCAGGCGAGCGCGAGCGAGAGACCGGCGCCGGCGGCGGCGCCAGGAAGGGCCGCGATCGTCGGCTTCGGCATCTCGTAGAGGCGGCCCGCGGTTGCGCGCTGGTTCAGGCGCTGGCGGTGGATGCGCGCGTCGATCGATTGCGCAATATCGCCGTCATCGCGCGCGGCCATGCCTTTGACATCGCCGCCGGCGCAGAACGCGCCGCCGGCGCCGGTGAGGACCACGGCGCCGATTTCCGTGCTCGTCTCGCAGGCCTCGAGCGTGGTCGCGAGGGCGTCGAGCATTGCTGCGGAGAGCGCGTTGCGCCGCTCCGGCCGGTTCATGGTGAGTACGGCGACGCCGTCCTCGACATGCGCGAGGAGGTCGTTTGTGCCGGTGTCGATGGTGGGCATGGTTCTCTCCTGGGAGTGAGCTATTGTGGCGGCGGCGGCGCGAGCGAGGCGCGGTGGAAGCGGAGAAGCTCGGCGCCGTTGGCGTCGGTGAGCGTTAGACGTTCGCCGTCGACTGTGGCGTACGCTGTGTGTCGGAGCGCGTCGAGAAAGGCTTGCTCGTACGGCATGCCGTAGGGGCACATCTTCTTTGTCGACCCGATTGAGCTGAAGCTCAGCGCGCCGCCTGAGCGTTGAAATGGGGCCATCCAGTCGTTGCAGCCCGCGCGGCCGCTCGCACGCTCAACCTCGAAAACGGCGGTTGGGACCTGCGCAGGGGCAGGCGCCGGGGCGTTCGCCATCGACTCGAGCCACCATTGCGTTCCAACGAGATCGGATGGCGGCGTCGCGTCGCTCGGTCCGCAGGCAGCGAGGGCGAGCAAGATGGGGACGATGAGTCTCACTGAAGCAACCACGCCGGCGCTCTTCCTAGGACCGCCGGCATCCTACCGGCTTTCTGTCATCCTCTCCGCACGCTTGGTCGTTGTCCAGGAAGAGCGGGAAGGACGCCCGGGGCCCAGGCAAGCAAGAGCCAGCTACAAGCCGGCGGTTCCAGGCCTAGGGCAGCTTCTTCACGATGACGCTACCAGCGGAGTAGCCGGCGCCGAAGGAGCAGATGACGCCGAGGTCGCCTTCGCTCAGGTCGTCACTGTATTTGTGGAAGGCGATGATCGAACCGGCGGAGGACGTGTTCGCGTAAGCGTCCAGGATCACCGGCGCTTCGCCAGGCCTCGGATCGCGGCCTAGAACTTTGCGTGCGATGAGCTCGTTCATGCCGATGTTGGCTTGGTGCAGCCAAAGCCGGCTGAGACTTTCCGGCGCGATCTTCTCATCGTGCAGGTGGCCCGCGATTAGCTCGCCGACCATCGGCACGACTTCGCGGAAGACCTTTCGGCCTTCCTGGACGAACAGCTTGTCGGGCTTGCCGACCCCCTCGGGCGCCGTGCGGTTCAGGAAGCCGAAATTGTTGCGGATGTTGTTCGAGAATTGCGTCTTGAGGCGCGTGCCGAGAATTTCCCACGCGTGTGGTCCCTTCGCCGTGTCGGCGCGCTCGAGCACGATCGCGGTCGCGACGTCGCCGAAGATGAAGTGGCTGTCGCGGTCGCGGAAGTTGAGATGCCCGGAACAGATTTCGGGATTAACAACGAGCGCCCTATGCGCGTTGCCCGCGCGGATCATGTCAGCCGCCGCCTGCATGCCGAAGGTGGCGGACGAGCAAGCGACGTTCATGTCGAAGCCGAAGCCCGAACAGCCGAGCGCGTTCTGCACTTCGATCGCGATCGCGGGATAAGCGCGTTGCAGGTTCGAGCAAGCGACGAGTACGCAGTCGATCTCTTGAGCCTTGCGGCCGGCGCGGTCGAGCGCCTCCTTGGCGGCGGTCACCGCCATTTCCGCCAGGATCGACAGCTCGTCGTTCCGCCGTTCCGGAATGCGCGGACACATCACTTCAGGATCGAGGATGTGATCCTTCTCGACGACGTAGCGGGACTTGATGCCGGAGGCCTTGAAGACGAACTCCGTGCTCGACTCGAGGAGGGCCTGGGTCTTGCCGGCCGCGATATCGGCGGCGTTGGCGGCATTGAACTTCTTGACGTAGGCGTTGAAGGAGGCGACCAGCTCTTCGTTGTTGATCGCGTGGGGCGGCGTGAAGAGGCCCGTGCCGCTGATCGCAATGGCCGTCACTGTTAACCTCAGCTTGGCGGATTGTTTGCGCTGGTTTAGCCCATTGCGCGACCGGACGCATCCCCTCATCTTCTCCGGCGTTTTCGAGGCGACCGAAGTGACTGAGCGAAAGACGGCGTTGGTTTTGTTTTCCGGCGGGCAAGACTCGGCGACGTGTCTTGCGTGGGCGCTCAGCAAATACGATGCGGTCGAGACGATCGGTTTTTCGTATGGCCAACGCCATGCGGTAGAGATGGAATGCCGGCTGCGCTTTATCGAGAAACTGCGCGCGCAGTTTCCTGGGTGGGGGGCAAAGCTCGGCGAAGATCACGTGGTCGAACTCGACGTGATCAAGGCGTTGGGTCAGACCGCCTTGACGCACGATGTCGAGATCAAGATGGGCGAGAACCGTCTGCCGACGACGTTCGTGCCGGGGCGCAACCTCTTCTTCTTCACGGCCGCAGGCGTCGTCGCCTATCGGCGCGGGCTCGATCATCTGGTCGCTGGGATGTGCGAGAGGGATTTCTCAGGATATCCCGACTGCCGCGAGGCGACGGTCAAGAGCATGCAGGTGAGCCTGATGCTCGGCCTCGACCGGTCGATCAAAATCGAAACGCCGCTGATGCATATCGACAAGGCGGAGACGTGGGTCGCGACGGAGCGGCTCGGCGGGGAGCCGCTCATCGAGCTCATCCTCGAGGAGACGCACAGCTGTTATCGCGGCGTGCGCGACAAGCGGCATCCGTGGGGCTATGGCTGCACGGAGTGCCCGGCGTGCGACTTGCGGCTCGGCGGCTGGCTCCGCTATGAGGCCGGCCGGATATGACGTACGCGGTCAAAGAAATCTTCTACACGCTGCAAGGCGAGGGCATGCGCGCCGGTCGGCCCGCCGTGTTCTGCCGCTTTGCGGGGTGCAACTTATGGAGCGGGCGCGAAGAGGATCGCGCGGACGCGGTGTGCAAATTCTGCGACACGGAATTCGTGGGCGCCGACGGCGCCGGCGGGGGGAAGTTCGAAAGCGCTGCCGCTTTGGCGCGCGCCGTCGCGTCCGCCTGGCGCGCGAACGGCGAAGGCAGGCGCTATGTCGTGTTCACCGGCGGCGAGCCGTTGCTTCAGCTCGACGGCGCCTTGATTGATGCGACGCATGCGCAAGGCTTTGAGATTGCGATTGAGACCAACGGCACGATCGCGGCGCCGGAGGGGATCGATTGGATCTGCGTGAGCCCGAAGGCGGACGCGCCATTGGTGCAAACGCGCGGCGACGAATTGAAGCTCGTCTATCCGCAAGCAGGCGGCGAGCCAGAGCGCTATGCGGGCCTTGCGTTCGACCACTTTCTCTTGCAGCCAATGTGGGGCGAGCGCACGGCGGAGAACATGCGCGCGGCCGCGCGCTATTGTATGGAACATCCGCGCTGGCGCCTCAGCGTGCAGACGCACAAGTGGATTGGGATCCCGTGAGCGATTTGTTCGTGTGGGCGACGTTCGTCTTGCCGCTTGCACCTGTGCTGAAGGCGATTGCGACGCTCTCGGGAGAGTGACGGACGCATGGTGTCGATCACCAAAGAGTTCAAGTTCGACGCGGCGCACTCGCTGCCGACAGCGGAGAACGGGCGGCCACACGTTCTTGGGCACTCGTTTACGGCGGCGGTGACGCTGGAAGGGCCTATCGACGGCGCAACCGGCTTCGTCCGCAATTTCGCGGAAGTGGACGCGGCGATTGCGCCGCTGCGCGCGCGGCTCGATCATCACCTGTTGAACGAGGTGAAGGGGCTTCGGCTACCGACGCTCGAGCGTCTAGCCGAGTTCGTTTTCGAAGAGTTGAAGGCGGCGCTGCCTGAGCTGACGACGGTCACCGTGCGGCGGCCCTCGGCCGGCGAGTCCGCAACCTTTCGCAGAACGGAGAAGCCATGATCAAGGGAAGCTGCGCGTGCGGCGGCATTCGCTTCGAAGTCGACAAGGTGCTCGCGCTCACCTATTGCCACTGCTCAATCTGCCGCAAACTGAGCGGCTCGGCCTTCGCGAGCTATGTGCACGTGGCAAGGGACGCGTTTCGCTGGGTCTCCGGGGAGGACCTGATCCAACGCTACGAATCGACGCCGGGAAGCACACGCGGGCATTGCCGCGTGTGCGGCAGCCAGGCGCCGGGACAGGCGCCTTATCTGCCAACGATGAGCATCGCCGCCGGCTTGCTCGACGACGATCCCGGCGTGAAGCCGATGTTACACGTGTTCACATCGTCGAAAGCGCCGTGGTCGGAGATCACCGACAATCTGCCGCAACACGAAAAATGGGTGCCGGGCTATGAGCCAAAAAAGTAAGCCGGGCGAAGGCCTGACGCAGCTCGGTCGGCAAGCGGCATTGCCTGCGTCGCCCGACGAGGCCGTGCTTGAGCGCGTTCCCAATCAACACGCGGACGCCGACTATCTCGTGCGGTTCACAGCGCCGGAGTTCACGACGCTTTGTCCAGTGACCGGGCAGCCTGATTTTGCCCATCTCGTGGTCGACTATGCGCCGGGCAAGTGGCTCGTCGAGTCGAAGTCGCTGAAGCTGTTTCTCGGCAGCTTTCGCAATCACGCGGACTTCCATGAGGCGTGTACGCTGACGATTGGCAAGCGCATCGCGGCCGCGATCGAGCCGAAGTGGCTGCGAATTGGCGGCTACTGGTTTCCGCGCGGCGGCATGCCGATTGACGTGTTTTGGCAGACCGGGACGACGCCGCCGGGACTGTGGGTTCCTGATCAAGGCGTTACACCCTATCGGGGGCGTGGCTGATGGCGTCTGCGCTCGAATTTTGGTTCGAGTTCGCGAGCACCTATTCCTACCCGGCGGCGCATGCGGTCGAGGCGGCGGGGAAGGCGCGTGGGATCGACGTGAAGTGGCGCTCGTTTCTCCTTGCGCCGATCTTCGGCGTTCAAGGGTGGAACGACTCGCCATTCAACATCTATCCGGCGAAAGGCAAATATATGTGGCGCGACATGGCGCGCCTCTGCGCAGCGCAAGGCCTGGCGCTCAAGATGCCGACACAATTTCCGCGCAACGGCTTGCTCGCAGCGCGTATCGCGTGCCGATTTGCTGACGCCCCGTGGTTGCCAGCGTTCGTTCGCGCCGTCTATAGCGCCAACTTCGCGCGTGACTTGGACATTTCGTCACCATTCGTCATCGGCGAAGTCTTGGCGACGCTTGGACAGACGCCGGCGCAGATCTTGAAGGCGGCGCAGGCGCAGGAGACGAAAGACGCTCTACGCGCGCAGACGGATCAGGCGATTGCGGTCGGCCTCATTGGCGCGCCATCTTTCGTCGTCGATGGCGAAGTGTTTTGGGGCGGTGATCGGCTCGAGCAAGCCCTCGATTGGGCGCAAGGCGAGCGCGCCGTTGTGGCGCTCTAGCGCTTTTTCTTCGTCAGCTCCTTGTAACGGTAACAATCGACGAGGTGGTCGTTGACCATGCCGACCGCCTGAGCGAAAGCGTAAACGATGGTCGGACCGCAAAAGGTGAAGCCCCGCTTCTTCAATTCCTTGGACAGCTTGCGGCTCATTTCGGTCTCTGCGGGCACATCTCTCGTCGACTTCCAGGTGTTGTGCACGGGCTTGCCGTCGACGAAGTCCCACAGGAAACCGGAAAAACCCTTAGGCTCCTTCTCCATGATTGCGAGATAGGCCTGCGCGCTCTTGATCGCGCCTTCGATCTTGCCGCGGTGACGGATGATGCCTTCGTCCTTCAGCAGTTTGGCGATCTTCGGCTCTTTGTAGCGCGCGATTTTCTCCGGCTCGAAACCATCGAAAGCACGGCGGAAGTTGTCGCGCTTCCTCAAGATCGTGATCCAGGAAAGACCCGCCTGGAAGCCGTCGAGCATCAGCTTTTCGTATAGCGCGCGATCATCGTACTCCGGCACGCCCCATTCGTCGTCGTGATAGGCGACGTAGAGCGGGTCAGTGCCCGGCCACGTGCAGCGCTTGCGATCGGACATCAGCGGCGCTTCTTCTTTGCGGAGGGTTTGACCTTTGCTTTCGTGGGGTTCGCTTTTCTTGCGCGCGAAGCCGGGGTAGCGGCTTTCTTGGCTGCGGCCTTCTCAGCGACCGCGACGACGACCGCTTCGATCTTGTTGCCGTCGAGATCGCGGCAGAATGCGCCGTAATAGTCGGGGCCGTAGTCCGGGCGAGGGCCCGGCGCGCCCTCGTTCTTGCCGCCGCCGGCGATGGCCGCTGCATGGAACGCATCGACTGCGCGCTTGTTCGGGGCGGCGAAGGAGATGTGCACGCCATTGCCGACCGTTGCCTCGCGCTGGTCGGCCGGCGTTTGCACCCAGAATTCCGGTTTGCCTGCGCCATATCCAACGCCATAGGGCATGAATTCCATGACTCGCTTGTAGCCGAGCGGCTTCAGAACGCGGTCGTAGAAAGCGACAGCGCGCGCGACGTCGCGCGAGCCAACCGAAACGTGGTGCAGCATCATGCGGCTTGTTCTCCGGGGAGGATCAGCGGGTAGGCGGGCCGGCCGATCTTGATGGAGATGTCGCCGGCCATGGCCTCACTAGCGTTGCCCAATCGGTCCAGGCGCACAAGAGCCAGGCCGCGCTTTCCGATGGCGCCGCGCAGCTCACCGATGTCGCTGCTGCCAATTTTGAGCGGCGTGCCGGGGGCAGGGAGCAGCACGGCGGCTTCGACCGGCAGGAGGCGGCGGCGCGCGGAGGCGCGATGCTTCATGCGCGCGGTCAGTTCTTGTCCGACATAGCAGCCCTTGTCGAAGTCGACGCCATGCAATTCCTCGAAATTGCAGTCGAGAGGAAAGTACGTCTCGGGCGGAATGTCGGTCAGTGCGTCCGGCACACCCAACCGCAGGCGGTTCAAAGAGTAAGCAGACTCTTCATCGCCGCTCGCCGCTTCCGATGGCGCGATCGCTCTGAACCCGAGCGCCGGAAGGCGCGGATCTTCAATCGCGACGGCGTCTTCGGGGAAGACGCTGCGCTCCCGAGCGGACAAGACTGCGCGTTCGTGCGAGCGGTCCGTTACGGTGACCTTCGCGCGAAGCTTATATTTCTTCAATCGCGCGGTCAGATCAGGAGCATAGAGCTTGACGCAATCGAGCAGATAGCCGCCAGAGGCGCCGAACACGATGAAGTCGTAGATGACTTTACCCTGCGGTGTGAGGAGAGCTGCATAGACTCCCCGATCATCCACCGCACGCGTGATGTCGTTGGTGATTAGACCCTGCAGGAAGCTCGCCGCGTCAGGGCCTGAAACCTCGACGACGCCGCGGCTGACAAGAATGATAGGCGCCTCGTTGAAGCCCGATGCCGACATGACAAAGAAGTAGGGTGTTGGTGTCGGCAATGGCAAGGTGCTATCGCATGGCGCGACACCGGTGAGATGGCGACGTGGTTGGACGCACGAGCGAGCACTTCGACCTTATTCTGACGAACGGGACCGTCGTTACGCCATGGGGCACGGTCCAGTGCGACATCGCGGTCCGGCAGGGACGCATCGCGGGGCTGGGCTCGGGTCTCGGCAGTGCGGCGGTGACGCGGGACGTGCGCGGACTCCATGTGCTGCCTGGGGTGATCGACAGCCAGGTGCACTTTCGCGAGCCAGGCCCCACGCACAAGGAAGACCTCGAGACGGGAAGCCGCGCCGCGGTGCTTGGCGGCGTCACCTCGGTGTTCGAGATGCCGAACACGGCGCCGCCGACGACGAGCGCGGACGCGTTGAACGACAAGCTAGCGCGGGCGCGTGGACGCATGTGGTGCGACCATGCTTTCTACATGGGCGCGACCCCTCAGAACGCCGAGGCGCTCGCTGATCTCGAACTCATGCACGGCGCTGCAGGCGTCAAAATGTTCATGGGATCGTCGACAGGGACATTGCTCGTCGCCGACGACGAACATGTATCGCGGGTGCTGGCGCAGGGCCGCCGGCGTGTCGCCGTTCACGCCGAGGATGAGACACGGCTCAAGGAGCGCAAGCATTTGGCGCTCTCGGCGCAACCGAAAACGCATCCGGTCTGGCGCGACGCTGAGGCTGCGTTGCGCGCGACGCAGCGCTTGGTCGGATTGGCGTACGGGGCCGGACGACGGGTCCATGTGCTGCACGTCTCGACCGGCGATGAGATGGCGTTTCTGAGCCGCCACAAGGACATCGCCACGGTCGAGACCACGACCAATCATCTCACCCTGATCGCGCCGGAGTGTTATGAGCGGCTGGGGACGTACGCGCAGATGAATCCACCGGTGCGCGACGCCCATCACCACGAAGCGATCTGGCGCGCAGTGCGCAGCGGCGTCGTCGACGTTCTCGGATCAGATCACGCGCCGCACACACGTGAGGAAAAGGAGAAGACCTATCCGGACACCCCTTCGGGCATGCCGGGCGTGCAGACCCTCGTCCCGATTATGCTCGATCATGTGAACGCCGGGCGGCTGTCGCTCGAGAGGTTCGTCGATCTGACGGCGCATGGACCGCAACGCATCTTCGGCCTTGCGACAAAGGGGCGGATCGCCGTCGGCTTCGACGCAGACTTTACAGTCGTGGATTTGAAGGCGCGCCGGACGATCGAGAACAAGTGGATTGCGAGCCGCTGCGGCTGGACGCCGTTCGACGGCGTCACCGTGACAGGGTTTCCAGTCGGCGCGATTTTGCGAGGCGAAGCGGTGATGTGGGAGGGCGAACTGCACGGCCAACCGCGCGGCGGCCCGCTTCAGTTCGTCGAGACGCTCAAAACGGGCCTCTGACGGACAGCCTAATGCAGGCTGATTTCGGCCCCGACGTTGCGAAAATCCAGCGGACAGAGAATGCCGCAGGCGGCGACACGGACAGAGTGCAGGCGACCGTCGAGGTTCTTGTTCCAGAACGTCAGAAACTTGTTCAGCACCGGAAACTTCGGCGCCAGATCGAGCTCCTGCCAGACGAAGGTTTGCAGCAAGCCCGGATGATCGGGCATGTGGTAAAGGATCTCCGCCGTCGTCAGGCGATAGCCCTTCAGCATGAGGTTCAACTGACCCACTTCTCACTCCCGCGATAAATACGCCAACGGGTCACCGATAATCCGATCGTCAGTATGCGGCTCATCGGTAAAACAAGCGTAGGCACGGGAAAACGCACAAGTCGAGCTGTCGATGCAGCCGCGGCCGAACGCGCTTGACGTTCTTCCGAAATTGCGGTGCCCTCGCCACAGTTTGTCTTGCTAGCGCTCATCATCGCCGAGTGCCAACACAGGTGAAAACATGACCGAAAAAATTCGCTGCGTGCTGGTAACCAAAACAGATGGCGGCCAGAAGGCTTCAGTCACCGAGGTTGACGAGGCGGCGCTGAACGAGGGCGATGTCACCGTCGCGGTGACGCACTCGACGCTCAATTACAAGGACGGGCTCGCTGTCACCGGATCGGCGCCTGTCGTACGCAAATTCCCGCTTATCGCGGGCATCGATTTTGCCGGCCGCGTGCTCAGCTCAACGGACGCCCGCTACAAGCCCGGCGATGCCGTCGTCGCCAACGGCTGGGGTATGGGCGAGACCCTCAACGGCGGCTACGCGACGCGCGCACGGGTCAAGGGCGACATGCTCGTGACGTTGCCGCCTGCCTTCCAAGCGAGGGACGCGATGGCAATCGGCACGGCCGGCTACACCTCGATGCTGGCGGTGATGGCGCTCGAAGACTTGGGTGTAGCGCCTGCGAAGGGGCCGGTGCTGGTGACAGGCGCCGCGGGCGGCGTCGGCAGCGTGGCGATCGCGCTGCTTTCCAAGCTTGGCTATCGCGTGATCGCCGCGACCGGGCGCACCGGCGAAGAGGCGTACCTGCGCCAGTTGGGCGCCGCCGAGATCATCGACCGGGCGGAGCTGAATACCGATGTTCGGCCTCTCGCGAAGGAGCGCTGGACGGGCGCGGTCGACGCCGTCGGATCGAAGACGTTGGCGAATGTTCTGGCCTCGACCAGTTATGGCGGCGCAGTCGCAGCTTGCGGATTGGCGCAGGGGATGGATCTGCCGAGTTCGGTCGCCCCGTTCATTTTGCGGGGGGTCTCGCTGGCCGGGATCGAGTCCGTCTATTGTCCGCGGCTGCGGCGGCTCAAAGCGTGGGAGAGGTTGGCGCGCGACCTCGACCTCACCAAACTGGCTTCGACGGTTCAGAACGCTGGCCTCGGGGACGTGCTGAGCCTCGGCGCGCAAATACTCAAAGGCAAGGTGCGCGGGCGCATTGTCGTCGACGTGCAGGCCTAGGCTTTCGCCCATCCCCTAAGGAAGTGTTAACCAGCCCGGAACCACCTTCATCCTGGGCGCATTCCAAGCTGCGCCGGGCTATAACGTGCCGCCGATGAACGCCACCGGAGCGAGCGGGGACCCAGACCAGTGACGAATGGGATGGATTGGGTCACCCTCATTTGGGGCGGGCTGGTGATCGGGCTAATCGCAGCCGCTCCTATCGGGCCCGTCAATCTCATTTGCATCCGCCGCACACTCTCCTACGGGCAGATCAACGGGTTTTTGGCCGGCCTCGGCGCGGCGCTTGGCGACGGCGTGTTCGCGGTCGTTGCGGGCTTCAGCGTCAAGTGGGTGTTCGACGCCATTCAGGACATGGGCGTCGTTCTCAAGCTTGCGAGCGCGGCGATCCTGATGATCTACGGCTTGCGCGTGTTCATCTACGCGACGCCGCCGGAAATCATGCGCAATCCGGATGGCAGCATACAAAGCGGCTCCGTCGGCGACCTTGCCGGCGCGTTTGCAAGCACATTCGCGCTGACGATCACCAACCCGGCGACGATGGTTGGTTTCGCCACCATGTTTGGCGCGTTTCGCGAGGTCGTCGACTATCAGCAGAGTTCGTTGGCGACGCTCATCTTCGTCGCTGCTGCGTTCGGCGGCTCGATCCTGTGGTGGTTCGTGGTGACGGCAGTGACCGGCATTTTCCACAAATCGATCAGCCAGGACACGCTGAAACGTATGAACCAGGGCTCAGGCTTGCTCATCTTTGTCACCGGCGCGGCGCTACTCGGTTACGCGCTGTGGCAGCGGCTCTGACGTGACTAGGATTCCGTTCGCGCTGGCGACGCTTGACCACGTCGTCCTGCGCGTGCCGGACATGGCAAAGGCGCTCGCGTTCTACAGCGGCGTTCTTGGCGCCTATGAAGAACGGCGGCTCGAGAAATTCGGGCTCGTGCAGTTGCGTGCGGGGCAGTCGATCATCGATCTCGTCGACGTCAACACCGATTGGCTGAAGGCGGAGGGGGCGAAGCCGTTCACGCCGGATGTGCGCAACGTCGACCACATCTGCTTGCGCGTCGAGCCCTTCGACGAGGCGGCGATCGAGAGCCATCTGAAGGCGCACGGAATCGACATCATCGAGCGCGGGCAGCGTTATGGCGCGCAAGGAACGGGACCTTCCGTCTACATTCGCGATCCGTTCGGCACCATCATTGAGTTGAAAGGCGCCGCGACGCCGATCGACGCGGATGAGCCGATCCTCAAGACGGCTCGGCTCACGTTGCGGCCGCTGCATATGTCGGACGCCGAAGCGTTGCTTCCGATCTTCCGCGATGAAGATGCGATGCGCTACTGGTCGCATCCGCCGATCAAATCGATGGCGGAGATGCAGGACATCATTGCGCGCAACCTGCCGCCGCAGAACCGGGACCAGGGCTCGTTCGCGATCACGCTGGACGGACAGCGCGCGATCGGGGCGGTCAATTTCTATGCCGAGCGCGAAGCGACGTCAGGCATCGGCTACATCCTAGATAAGGTCTATTGGGGCCAGGGCTACGTGGCCGAGGCGCTGCAGGCGGCGGTCGACCACGGATTCGCGACACTCAAACTGCACCGCGTGTGGCTCGAGATCGATCCACGCAATGCGGGTTCGGTGCGCGTGGCGGAGAAGGTCGGATTCCGCGCGGAGGGCCATTTCCGAAAGTCGTTCTTCTACGCCGGCGAATATCTCGACAGCGTGTTCTACGCGATGCTTTACGAAGATTGGGTCAGAAAACCCAAATCAGTTGAGAAATCCGGCGCATGATCTCTTCGGTCATGATGAAGCGCGCGGCGTTTGGATCGATTGTCTTCATCTGGATGCTCGCGAGCGGCGCTGCGTATGCGGCTCAGTGCAAGGACGCCGACCGCAAGGATCTCAACTTCAAGGCGCTGAGCGAAGCGCTGGAGGCCTGCTTCACCGAGATCGGCGGCAACATCGCGCTGCCGGGCGAGACGGTCGACCGGCTCACAGTGCTGTCGCGGCTGCATCGGCTCGAAGCTTCTGCGGACCGCAAAATGGCGTTCTATGCGCTCGGACCGCTTTGGCGCGCCGTGAACGGGAATGACCAACTGGACAGTCCTTACCGGCGACTGCTCGCAATGGCTCCGAAGCAATCCGCGAGGATGCAGGCGGATCAAGCGAATTTGGTGCGCATCTTAGAGGCGTGGAGCCAGCATAGCGCGACCGCCATGGTCGAGCCCTGGGATTATTGGTCCGTCTCGGGCGAGGTGGAGCGGCTGCTCAAAGATAGAATCGCGAAGCGCGATATGTTGCCGATCACCAAGCGTTTCTACCGCGATCTTGGCGCCGACCTCGACACTATGCAGATCGTCTACGATCTCGAGCCGCGCGCCGGCAAGTCGTCTGTGGCCTACACCGACTTCAAGCGACACGGGCGCTACAAAGGGCAGCGCTGGATTCCGACCATTGCCTTCATATCCGCCACGTATCGCGAAGGGAGTCTCAGCGCGCTCAACGAATTGGTGCACGAAAACGGACATGCAGCACATATCTCGGCAATTCGCTACGGATCGCCAACTGTCGATTGGCCAGCCGACGATGTGTTCACGGAGAGCTTTGCGGACGTCGCCTCGTGGAGCACGTATGAGCCTTCCTGGCAGCGACGTTACTTAGGGGTTGCGGCCGGGGAGCGCGCGTCACTGCGCGCGTTGTTCAACGACGTCATACTCGACGTCGCCTGGGCCCTGTTCGAACAGCGCATGCTCGCGGCGCCGAAATCCGATCCCAATCGGGTTTGGACGGACATCACGAGCCAGTATCTCGGCGTCGTCCCTCATCCCGAAATTTCGTGGTGGGCGATCCGCGGTCAACTGGTCAATCAACCCGGCTACATGTTCACCTACGGCTATGGCGCGATGATGACCGCGGAGCTGCGCGAGCGCACGCGCCAACTCATCGGCGACTGCGACACCGGCAATCCGCGCTGGTATCCGCTGCTGTCGAAAACGCTGCTGCGCTTCGGCAAAACACGCGACGCCGCCAAGCTCGTTCGCAAATTCCTCAGGCATCGAGTTTCGCCCGACGCGCTGTTGCGGCAGTTCGCACGACTTCAGGAATGAACGGCTTCAAGAGGCGCGGCTGAGCTTTCCCATTTTGACTATGATCTCATCGGCGTCCGTCATGATGCGGCGGATGATCTCCGCCGCAGGCAGCACCTCATGCACGGCGCCGGCGCCTTGTCCCATGGCGAAGGCCGACTTGTCGCGTTGCAGGCCCTCGACCTGGCCGCCGATGCCGCCCATGACGCCGGCTTGGGCGGAGATCATCGCCTGCATCGGGAAGGGCTTGATGTCCTGCGGGCGGCGTTCCCAATCGGCGACGTAGTCGTTCTTGAAGACGCGCATCGGTTTACCGGAATAGGCGCGGGTGATGATCGTATCTTCGTCGCCCGACTCGACGATGACGTCTTTGTACATCTGGCCCGCATGCGCTTCGGTCGAGGCGATAAAGCGCGTGCCCATCCAAACGCCCTGCGCGCCAAGCGCGAGCGCGGCGGCGAGCCCGCGGCCATCGACGATTGCGCCGGCCGCAAGCACGGGAATTCTCACTGCGTCGACGATTTGCGGGATCAGAGCCATGCCGGCGATCTTACCTGTGTGGCCGCCGGCCTCAGTGCCTTGCGCGACGACCGCGTCGAGGCCGCCGTCCTCGCCGGCCTTGGCGTGACGCACGGCGCCGCACACGTTCATCACTTTGAGGCCCGCAGCATGGAAACGATCGACGAGGTGGCGCGGTGGGACGCCGAGGCCTGAGATGAAGGCTGCGGCGCCTTCCTCGATGATGATATCGGCCGTGCGCTCGAGCGATTCAGGCACCGCTGCGAGCAGGTCGACGCCGAACGGCTTCTTGGTCAGCTGGCGAACGCGGCGCATCTGCTCGCGAATTTCGCCGGCGCTGCGGCCGGCCATGCCGAGGGTGCCGAAGCCGCCGCCTTCCGAGACGGCTGCGCAGAGCTCGGCGTAAGAGACGCCGCCCATGCCGGCGAGGAGGATTGGATATTTGATGCCGAGCATGTCGCAAATGGGCGTGCGGATGGTCATGGGTCTCGTCCAGCTGAATGACGTGATCGGCTATTCTGCGCAGCAGTTGCGGGCGGGCTCAAGCGGCTGCGGCAAGAGATGAGCCGCCGCCATTCCTCGCCGCCAATGCGCGGGGGGCTGAACCCGCAGAGCGCATCAGGGGCTGCGCTTTCGCGCAAGAAATGGCGGCGGCCCTGTTACCTCTTGGCATGAGTCGCCAACGACGATCCGGATGGCGATGCTTCACCGGAGCCTTCAGGCGGTCTCAGATTAGGCGAGATCGTTGGCGCCGCCAACATCGCCTGCCGCTGCGGCATCGCCGCGTCTTCCAGCGAGGTCGAGCACGATTGTGTGGCGGCCTTGGCCTGCCTGTACGGCTTGCAGCGCGCGCAACTGCATCAGTTCGGGATTGCCTTGCGCCATCCGCGCGGCGTTGGCGAGCGCACGCATCGCCGCGACTTCGCTGCGCGCGCGCTCAAGCGTCGCCGCCGACGTCTTCTGGACGATTGCACTCGCGGCATAAGCGTCGCGCAGCTCCTTGCCGATCATGATGTCGCGAACCGCTATCTTGGTCAGTTTGATCCCGCCTTGCGCCAGCCGCTCGACCGCTGCGGCTTGCACCATCGCAGGGATCGCATCGCGGTTTTGGAGGATTTCATCAAGCGTGTAGGTCGCGGCGGCTTCACGGATCGGCAGCTGGATGATCGGGTAGAGCGCGCCGGCGATTTCGCTCTGACCCATGATGCTGAACGAGCGAACCAGCTTCAGCGGATCTTCGATTTGGTATTCGGCATGGAGCGTCAGCTTCAGGCCCAATGCGTCGCGCGTCAGGACCTCTTGTCCCGGCACGGTCACGAATTGCGGGCGGCGATCGAAGATCAGCCAACTGTGTGGCGGACAGAAGAAACGGTACTTGCCGGGCCCAAGCGTGCGCCGGAACAAGCCGTCGCGGTAGAGCAACGCGGTCTGCCAATCGAAGACAACGAGGCGCGTGCGCGTTGTCAGAAGCACCAGCACAAGGAGAACTGCGCCGACGCCAGCAACCAACGCCGCCACGTCCCATTCGCTCAAGCTGAACGTCACGGCGCGCCCCCAACGAATACGACAATAAGATGGCCGAGGAATGCGCGCGTGCTCAAGTTGGCGCCGCTACAACCTTTGCGCTAAGGTCTGCGCGAAATCGGCACTGAATGATTGGGAGGAATTGATGCTGCGGTTGTCGGCGCTGGTGTGCGCCATCGCGTTCACCATAGTTCTCGCGGGCCCCGCCGCTGCCGCGGTTGTCGACAAGGGGCCGCCCTACACCGAGCAACAGTTTCTTGAGCTATCGGCCGACCGCGTTCCGGACAGCTTCAAGAGTCAGTTGGCGTCCTGGTGGGCGCGCGCGCCGGCATATTTGAAGCGGCGCATTTTAAACGCGCCGAGCGACATGTGGTGGCCGATCATTCTGTGCAACTACCTCGGCTACAAGCCGGACGCTGGTCCTGCGCTCGATCCCACCAAATGTGAGCAGGACGCCTACCGCGGTACGCAACGCGGCAAGAGCATGTGGACCAAAGACGGCCAGTGGATCGGTCCATCCGAAGAGTGCAAGAAACGCGACAAGCGCACGCAGTGGGGCGAGCTGATCTGCGACTAGCCGTAGCGCACTTGCGCCTCGAGCGTCAGGCCCAAAGCGACCGACAAGAAATCGTCGCCGCGTTTGATCGCGGCGGCGGGCATTTCTTGCGCAATCACGGCTTCGACAGCCGGCACGAGGCTCGAGCCGCCGGTCATGAAGACCGTGTCGATGCGGTCGCCGTCGACGTCGGCAAGAGCGAGGCAATTCCATACCGCGAGACGCAAACGCATGAGCTCCGCGGCGATCGCTTCGTCGAATACTATGCGTGAGGCGCGGGCCGAGAGGCGCGGCTCGACATAGTCGAGCGCGATGGCGGCTTCCTCCGCCGCGGTCAGTTCGATCTTGCCGGACTCGACCGCAAAGGCGATGCGATGGCCGAGTTGCTTCGTCAGCACGGTGAGCAGACGCGCCGTCTTTTCTGGCTCGACTGCGAGGCGATGCACCTCGACCGCCTCGCGGAGAATCTTCGGCGTGTAGCAGAGGTTGATCGTCGGCCACCAAGCGAGGTCGGCATAGGTCGAGCGCGGCATCGGCAATTGCTTGTCGACAAGTTCGCCGCCGAGGCCGAGCAGCGGCATCACGGCGTGCATGCTTAGATTGCGGTCGAAGTCCGTGCCGCCGACGCGCACGCCGGCGTTGGCGAGGATGTCGTTGCGGCGATCGGCGCGACGGCGACGATCGGGGCCGATGCGCACGATCGAGAAATCCGACGTGCCGCCGCCGATGTCGGCGACCATGATCAGCTCTTCTCGGGCGGCGCTCTGCTCGTATTGCGCGGCGGCCGCGACGGGCTCATAAAGGAACGAGACCTCTTTGTAGCCGGCCTGTTTGGCGAGCGTTGCGAGCGTCGACTCCGCGCGGGCGTCGGCGGCGTCGTCGCCTTCGACGAAGCGCACCGGGCGGCCATGCACCACGGCTTCGATCGGCCCACCGCTTGTTTCTTCGGCCTTGGCTTTGAGGTGGCGCGAGAACATGGCGATGACGTCGGTGAGCGCGATCGAGCGCTTCGAAAGCGCGGTGCGCTCGTTGATCAGCGAGGTCGACAGGATCGTCTTGAGGCCACGCATCAGACGGCCGTCGTTGCCGTTGACGTAGGCGTCGACCGCGTTGCGCCCGTAGAGCGGCTTGTCGCGATCTGCGAAGTCGAAAAACACGGCAGAGGGGATCATCGTGTCCCCGCCTTCCACCGGCGCCAAAGTTGCTGCGTTTCCAGCGACGATGCCGATCGCCGAGTTCGACGTGCCGAAATCAAATCCTGCTGCGCGCATGTGCGTCCCTTTCCACCAAAGAGGGACGTCCACTTAGTACGGCTTTTTTCGGCTTGCCAGACTGTTTCTTTTCAGTAAAGTTGGGGAGCCCATTGGTTGCTCTAGTCGAGCACCAAATCGGTTTCCCGAAATCCCTGAAGATAGAGCGCGGCGGAAAGATCGCTGTGGTCGAGGCGCGCGTCGGCGGCGTCCGCAACGATGGGCTTGGCGCGATAGGCAACGCCAAGACCCGCTTCGCCCAGCATTGCGATGTCGTTGGCCCCGTCGCCGATGGCGAGCGTGTCTTCGAGATCGACGCCATACCGGCGCGCCAGGCTGACGAGCGCTTCGCGTTTGGCGTCGCGGCCGAGGATGGGCTCGCGCACCGTGCCCGCCAGCTTGCCGTTTTCGATGACGAGGTCGTTCGCCTGTTGCATGGCGAAGCCGGCGTCGACCGCTACGCGGCTGGTGAAGAATGTGAAGCCGCCCGACACAAGCGCAGTGATGGCGCCGTGCTCCGCCATGGTCTGCACGAGAGCGCGGGCGCCATCGTTTAGCCGAACGCGTTCACGATAGACGCGCTCGAGCACGGATTCGGGGAGACCTTTGAGCAGCGCGATACGCTCGCGGAGCGATGTCTCGAATGGAATCTCGCCGCGCATCGCACGCTCGGTGATGGCGGCGATTTGAGGTTTGAGGTTGGCGAAGTCGGCGATTTCATCGACGCACTCGCAGCCAATGATCGTCGAGTCCATGTCGGCGATGAGAAGGCGTTTGCGGCGGCGCTCGGTCGCCACGAGGTTGGCGTCCACCTTCGCGTGGGCCAGATCCTTGCGTAGATCTGCGATGACGACTTGCTTCGCTAGACGGAACTCGCAGGCCGTGCCGGGCGAGAGCCAATGCGGCGGCGCGCCTGCGTGTTCTGAGGCGATGGTTACCGCACTGTCATCGAGCGTACCGAGCGCTGCGGTCAGAACCAGCGTATAGTTCATGTGCGATCACTTGCGTTCGGAGAAGACGGTTGCGCGCGCTTGACGCGGTTCTTATTGCAGGGCCTACCGCGAGCGGCAAGTCGGCGTTGGCGCTGAAGCTGGCGCGCGACTTCGGCGGGGCGGTGATCAACGCGGACGCGATGCAGGTCTATCGCGAATTGCGCGTGCTTTCGGCGCGGCCCGATGCAGCTGAAGAGGCTCAAGCGCCGCACTATCTCTACAGCTTCGTCAGCGCGTTCGAGCCGTTTTCTGTCGCGCGCTGGCTTGATGCGGCGAAGCTGGCGCTCCGCGATGCGCGAGAGAAGGATTTGCTGCCGATCGTTGTAGGCGGGACGGGACTCTATTTTGCGGCGCTGCTGCAAGGGCTGTCACCGATTCCTGAGATCCATGCATCGATTCGGGTCGAAGCGCGGCAGAAGTTGGCGGAGATCGGCAACGAGCTTTTCCACGCAGAGCTTGCCGCGCGCGATCCGGTGATGGCGGCGCGCCTTCCAGTTGGCGACGGCCAGCGGATTGTGCGCGCTTGGGAAGTGCTCGAGGCGACGGGACAATCACTTGCCGAATGGCAGATGCTGAAGGGCACGCCGGCGCTGACCGGCGAGTTCGCGCGCTTTGTGCTGAAGCCCAATCGCGACTGGTTGGTCGATCGCATCGCGCGGCGCTTTCGCACGATGATCGAGCAGGGCGCGCTCGAAGAGGTGCGCGCATTGAAGGATTTGAGTCCCGACCTACCTGCAGCGCGCGCGCTCGGCGTGCCGCAGTTGCTCGCGCATCTCGAAGGGCGGTTGTCGTTGGACCAGGCGATCGAGCAAGCGATCGCGGAGACGAGGCGCTACGCCAAGCGGCAGATGACGTGGTTTCGTCATCAGATGCCCGACTGGACCGTGATCGAGCGCAGCGACGTTGGAGAGATGGCCGCCATCGTCGGCGGCGAACTGGAGTAGCTAGGCGAGAACGAGGCCGCAGTATTTCGCGAAGTGACGGAAGTCGCCGTTGCGTGCAATGAGCGGCGCCTTGTGATCGATGCAGGCCTGCGCGACAAGCGTATCAGCGATACGCGCCTTGAGGCCGTGTGAGAGGATGAGACTGCGAGACCTTCCTGATCGCGCCCAATAGCCCTCAGTGAGGTCGAGGCAAGGCAGTGCCGCTACAAGTGAGGCGAACTTTGACGCACCAATAGGGCCGCTCAAGAGTTCGGTGATTACGATGGGAGCAACGCGAAGGTTTCTGGCGGCTAACGCTGCTTCGACGGCTTCTACGTCGTTCGCCTGCTCGCCTTGGAAGTAAGCGACGAGGCTTGACGAGTCGGCGGCGATCATCAGTCGTCGTCACGCAGTTGGTCGATCGTGTACTTGAACTTCACCTTGCCGCGAAGCTTTTGCAATTCGCGGTACACCTGCGCGCGCTTGAGGAGCTCAAGCCCCTTGCGAACTGTTTCGGTCACGCCTTCGCCGGTTTCCAGCTGAGCAGCAGCCAAGAGGTCAGCCGGGACATGAACCGTGATTTTGCGAGTTTCTTCCATGCCAGCAATCATGCCATAAGTCGCTATGGCATTCAATCGCATTCACATAGCGGGTTGACGCGGTGCAGCATCGCGGTTAGGGTCTGAGTAAGATTCTTGCTTGAGAATGCCGATATGCGGAAGTTTGTTCTTGTAATTCGATGGCCGCTGGACCCGTGACCTGATCTCAGGTCGTGGCAAAGCGGCATGTCCAGAGGCCCCGGTGGGGCCTTTTCTTTTACCCGAAGCGTCCAGAGTGAAGCCCCGTGTGATGAGCAAACCCGAGCAGACCCAAGACCCGACCGGCGCTGAAATCGTGATCCGCGCGCTCAAGGATCACGGCGTCAAACACATTTTCGGTTATCCCGGCGGCGCGGTGCTGCCGATTTACGACGCGCTGTTTCAGGACGACGCGATCGAGCACATTTTGGTTCGCCACGAGCAGGGCGCGACGCATGCGGCGGAGGGCTATGCGCGCTCGACGGGCAAGCCCGGCGTCGTGTTGGTGACGTCGGGGCCGGGCGCGACGAATGCGGTGACGGGCCTGACCGATGCGCTGATGGATTCGATTCCGCTCGTGTGCATCACGGGCCAGGTGCCGACGCATCTGATCGGCAACGACGCGTTTCAGGAGGCCGACACCGTCGGCATCACGCGGCCGTGCACGAAACACAATTGGCTGGTCAAGGACATCAACGATCTGCCGCGCATCATGCATGAGGCGTTCTACATCGCGACGACGGGGCGGCCTGGCCCGGTCGTGATCGACATCCCGAAGGACATTCAGTTCAAGCGCGGGCCTTACGTCGGTCCGGCGAATATCAAGCACAAGACCTATCAACCGCGGGTCAAAGGCGATCTCAAGAAGATCGAGCAGGCGGTCGAGATGATGGCGGCGGCGAAGCGGCCGGTGTTCTATACCGGGGGCGGCGTCATCAATGCCGGGCCGCTGGCGACCACGTTTCTGCGCGAGTTCGTGCGCATGACGGGCTTTCCGATCACCTCGACCTTGATGGGGCTCGGCGCCTATCCGGCGTCGGACAAGCAGTGGCTCGGCATGCTGGGCATGCACGGGACCTATGAGGCGAATCTTGCGATGCACGGCTGCGATCTCATGATCGCCATCGGCTCCCGGTTCGACGACCGCGTGACGGGACGCGTCGATCAGTTCTCGCCGAACTCGAAGAAGATCCACGTCGACATCGACGCGTCTTCGATCAACAAGACGATACGCGCCGACGTCGGCATCGTGGGCGACGCTGCCTATGTGCTCGAAGACATGATCCGGCTGTGGAAGGCGAAGCAGCTTCGGCCGGATCGCTCGGCGCTCAGCGCGTGGATAATGCAGATCGATTCTTGGCGTTCGCGGCAATGTCTCGCCTACAAGCCGTCGCGCGAGGTGATCAAGCCGCAATACGCGATCGAGCGTCTGTACGAGCTCACCAAAGGCCGCAATACCTATATCTCGACCGAAGTCGGCCAACATCAGATGTGGGCGGCGCAGTTCTACAAGTTCGAGGAGCCGAAGCGATGGATGACCTCGGGCGGGCTCGGCACGATGGGCTACGGTCTGCCCGCCGCAGTCGGCATCCAGGTCGCACATCGCGACGCGCTGGTCATCGACATCGCGGGCGAGGCCTCGGTGCAGATGACGATGCAGGAGATGTCGACGGCGGTGCAGTTCGATCTGCCGATCAAGATCTTCATCTTGAACAATCGGTACATGGGCATGGTGCGCCAGTGGCAGCAGTTGCTGCACGGCGGTCGTTATTCGCATTCGTATTCGGAAGCGCTGCCCGACTTCGTTAAGTTGGCTGAGGCCTACGGCGCGGTCGGCATTCGGGCGTCGAAGCCCGACGAACTCGACGCCAAAATCAAGGAGATGATCGACGTGAAGCGCCCGGTCCTGTTCGACTGCGTCGTCGATCCGCACGAGAATTGCTTCCCAATGATCCCGTCGGGCGCGGCGCACAACGAGATGATCTTGGGCGACGCCGTCGATCAGCCGACGGTCACGGAAGCGGGGAAGGTGCTGGTCTGATGACGAAGCAACCCGGCTCAGCCTACTTTCTCGTCGACAAGAAGGATGCGGAGATCCGCACGACGTTGTCGGTGCTCGTCGACAACGAGGCCGGCGTGCTCGCGCGCGTCATCGGGCTCTTCTCAGGGCGCGGCTACAATATCGAGTCGCTGACGGTCGCCGAGGTCGATCATCTCGACCACACTTCGCGCATCACCATCGTGACGTCGGGGACGCCCGAGGTGCTGGAGCAGATCCGCCATCAGCTCGAGCGGCTCGTTCCGGTGCACAAGGTTGTCGACTTGAGCACCGAGCGGCCGGGCATCGAGCGCGAGATGGCGCTGGTGAAGGTTTCCGGCAACGGCGAGAAGCGGGTCGAGGCGCTGCGTTTGTCCGAAGCCTTTCGCGCGCGCGTGCTCGACACGACGCACACGAGCTTCGTGTTTGAGATCACCGGCAATCAGCAGAAGATCGATGCCTTCGTCGACCTGATGAAGCCGCTCGGCCTGGTGGAAGTCTCGCGCACGGGCGTCGTCGCAATTAGCCGCGGCGCGGAGGCGATGTGAACCTCCGCGCCGCTCCCCGCATCACGCCGCGCCCTTCTGGCGGAAGTGGAGCGCGGCAGTTGCTTCCCTGGCCACTAAAGGGCTCTTTCCTCCCTGCACAGCCAAGTCAGCATTACGAGCCTTCTTCTCAAGTGAGCAGCGTCACGCGCGCGCCAAGGCTCGCGTCCCGGCGCGCTGTTCCCGACAAATGCTAGGTTGAATCAACTCACCCAAACACGGAGACGACGATGCGCGTCTATTACGACCGCGATGCGGATGTGAACCTGATCAAGGGCAAGAAAATCGCCGTCATCGGCTTTGGCAGCCAAGGCCATGCGCATGCGCTCAATCTGCGCGACTCGGGCGCGAAAGATGTCGTCGCTGCATTGCGGCCCGGCGCGTCTGCGAAGAAGGCGGAGGCGCAAGGCTTTCGTGTGATGGACGTCGCAGAAGCCGCGCGCTGGGCCGATGCGATGATGATGGTGACGCCGGATGAGCTTCAGGCCGACATCTACAAGCAATCGCTGCACGGCAATATGAAGCAGGGCGCTGCGCTGATGTTTGCGCACGGGTTCAACGTGCATTTCCGTTTGATCGAGCCGCGTGCGGACCTCGACGTGTTGATGGTGGCGCCGAAGGGGCCGGGACATACGGTGCGCAGCGAATATCAACGCGGCGGAGGCGTGCCGTGCCTGATCGCCGTGCAGCAGAACGCCAGCGGCAATGCCCAGGAACTGGGCTTGTCCTACGCGAGCGCGATCGGCGGCGGACGCGCCGGCATCATCGAAACCAATTTCCGCGAAGAGTGCGAGACCGATCTGTTCGGCGAACAGGTCGTGTTGTGCGGTGGTTTGGTCGAACTGATCCGCGGCGGGTTCGAGACGCTGGTGGAAGCCGGCTATGCGCCGGAGATGGCGTATTTCGAATGCCTGCACGAGGTGAAGTTGATCGTCGACCTCATCTACGAGGGCGGCATCGCCAATATGAACTATTCGATCTCGAACACGGCGGAGTACGGCGAGTACGTCACGGGGCCGCGCGTCATTACCGATCGCACGCGTGCGGAGATGAAGCGCGTGCTCGCCGACATCCAGTCGGGCAAGTTCGCGCGCGATTGGGTGCTCGAGAACAAAGCGGGGCAGGCGAGTTTCAAGGCGATGCGCGCGAATGCGGCGGCGCACCCGATCGAAGAGGTCGGCAAGAAGCTGCGCGCGATGATGCCATGGATCGCGAAAAACAAGCTCGTCGATCAGGCGAAGAATTAGAAAAACCAACCATCGGCGTCATGGTCCGCCTTCGCGGATCATGACACGAGGGAGAAGCGATGAAACGTCCTGCGATTCCGGACCCGCCGTATCTCGGCGGTTGTTTGTGCGGCGCCGTTCGTTTCCGTTTGGACGCGGCGCCAATGGCGGTGAACGCCTGTCACTGCATCGACTGCAAGAAGCTGACCGGCGCGACGAACCTGCTCATGATCATGACGACGCGAGCGGCGTTTTCACACGAGGGCGAGACGCAGCGCTATCGCAAGCGCGCGGACTCGGGGAACGAGATCGACATCGTCCGCTGCAAGGCTTGCGGCGTCAGGCTGTGGCACGAACCGCTCAATGCGCCGCAGCTGGCGTTCGTCGCGGTCGGGACGCTCGATGATTCGAGCTGGGCGGTCCCGACGTCGCATATCTTCGTCAGGAACGCGTCGCCTGGTGTGACGCTTCAGGACGACGCGCTGATCCTCCAAGGCGGGCCGAGCAATCGGCAGGAATTGGTTGAAGCCTTCGCGCGAGCGTATCTTAAGCAATAGTCTGAGCATTGTCGCGCATGTCAAGCATTGCTTGACATCGGCTGTCTGTCAGGCTTACCTTGACGACTGTCAAGGAGGGCTTGTCATGCCACAGCGGCGCAAAAGGCTCTATTGTTCGTTCTGCAGGCGGGACGACAAGACGGTCGAGAAGCTGATTGCGGGGCCTGGGGTCTATATCTGCGACGCCTGCGTTGCGGCGTGTAACCGAATCCTCGCGGGCAAGCCGGCGCAAACCTTTGCCGGCTGGGACTCGCTCGATGAGGAACACTTGCTGCGATCGCTCGCGCCGTCCGAGGCGACGGTCGAAGCGGTGCGCGAAGTGCTGCAGACGCAAGTCGACGCTTTGCGCAAGCGCGGCATGAGTTGGGCGCAGATTGGAGAGGCGCTCGGCATCTCGCGGCAAGCGGCTTGGGAGCGGTTCTCGTGAGCGCCGCGCCGGCGCGATCAACGCCGAACCTACGGCACGATGTCATCACGCCGCGCTATTTGCGACCGCATCCGGCGCTCAAGCCGTGGGTGTCGCACTACTGGGAATTGTCGGGCTACTTCAAACCCACAGCGCCGCGAACGCTGCAGCGGCTGCTGCCGGGCGTCAACACGGCGATCATCTTTCAATTGGCGGCGCCGGTCGATGTGCGAAGCGCCGACGGCGAGTGGCAGAGCCGGCCGGGCGCCTTTGCCGAAGGCCATTTTCAGCAACCGTTCAATCTGCGCTTCATCGGCGAATTCCGTCTGGCAGGGATCAGTTTCGCCCCGGGGCGAATGCACTCGCTCCTTGGCGACTCGCAGGCGCAGATCAACAATAGGTTCGTTGACCTTACGGATATTCTTGGCGCACGCGGGCGTATCCTTCACGAGCGCATCCATGCGCTGACGCGTTTTGAGGATATCGCTGCAGCGTTTGACGAGTTTTTCCTCGCCGAGCTTGCCGACGCCGACAAAGAGAACGAGCGCGGCATGCATCGCGCGATCGATCTGGCGTTCCGCAATCCGCTCGCCGCCAGGATCGATCGGTTGGCGGAGGCGGCCAATCTCAGCGTACGGCAGCTCGAACGACGCTTTCAGGATGCCCTCGGGATGTCGCCGAAGTATTTTTGCCGGATCGCGCGTTTCGATCAGTTCGTGAAACGCTGGAACGTTGGCTCAGAAGCGCGGTTGGCGACGCTTGCGCACGCGTGCGGTTATTTCGATCAATCGCACCTCAATCGCGACTTCAAATTCTTCACCGGAGAAACGCCGACGAGTTATCTCCATCGCGATCGTGCAGTGCCGGCCGCGCTGTGCAAGATTCACCTCGATGCGGTGGGCGCGTCCTGACCCGACAGCAGACGGGTGACGACGCCCTCCCACTGTGACGGTTCGTGGCCGTAGATGACCTTCAGCTGTGGGTACGCGGCGGCAAGCGCGCGCAGCTTTGCCAGCGACCGCTCAGCGGCGGCGCGATCGACATAGGCGCCCGGGATGACGTTCTCATCGAAGCCCACTTTCAAATGCGAGGCGTCGAAGGTGAGCAGGAGCGGCGCGGGTTTTGTGTTGATCAGCGCCGAGAGCTGGCCTTCGGTGTGGCCCGGCGTTGGGATCAGCCACAGCGAACCATCGCCGAAGAAGTCTGCGGCGCGACCGACGATCGGCATTGGTTGCAACATGCGATCAACGAGCACCGCGTCGAACCCGGTTTTCAGCATCGACGCTTCATAGCCGGAAAGGATGCGGAGCGCGCTTTCGACGCCGTTGACCTCGGGACCCGACGTGACGACGCGGCGCGCGCCGCACTCTAACAACGCGCCGAGGCCGCTGACGTGGTCGCCGTGGAAGTGCGAGACGACGATGGCGGCAAGGTCGCTCGGCTTCAGTCCTTTGGCCGCAAGTTGTGAAACCGCGTCGCTGCCCTTCGTGTTGCGGCATGGCACCCAATAGAGCGGCGGCGTGCCGTACGCGCAGTCGCCGGCTTTGAGGCCGGTGTCCAGCAACACCGCGCCTTTGGTCGGGTGCTCGACCAAATAAGCGACGGAGGGCACCCAGAGCTTCTTTTTGTACATCTCCGGCGTGCGCGGGTTTGTCTTGTCGATCAGGATCTCTGGCCCGGCTTCGACCCAACCGGTGACGAATGCGGTGATTCTTAGGTCGACCGGATTGGCGAGGGCGGCGCTCCAATCGGAGAAGCGGGATGGGTTTGCGGGCGCGTCGCTGATCGTTATCACTCCGATCGGCCCGCCGAGGCCGATGTGGACGGCAAAGCCTGCGACGGCGGCGACCAGGATGACGACCGTAATCAAGACGAAGCGCATGGCCATGCTCCTCCGGTTGCGCGAAGGCCAAATTAGGCGTAGGCCATGCATACGTCCAATGCATTGGTCTTATGTGTCCTATACGATACCGGTATGGATGACCTGAGGCTCGAACGCCTGGATATGAATCAGCTGCTCGCGCTGCATTGGTTGCTCGAGGAGCAAAGCGTCACGCTGGCGGCGCGGCGCATGCTGGTGTCGCAACCGGCGATGAGCCGGTCGCTCGCATCGTTGCGCCAAATGTTCGGCGATCCGCTTCTGGTGCAAACGGGCCGCACGATGATCCCGACGCAGCGTGCGCTGGGCATTCGCGGGCCGTTGACGCGCGCGATCGAAGGCTTGCGCCAGGCGGTGCGCGCGCCGGAGACGTTTGATCCGGAAACAACCAATTACATGCTGCGCGTGGCCGCGAACGACTACCCGGCCGTCGTCTGTGTTCAGGCATGGCTCGATCATGTGGCGGGCGAGGCGCCGGGCGCCGGCGTGACCGTCGCGCCGCTCAATCCCGATCTCCCGAGCAAGCTTGCATCGGGCGCGGTCGACCTTGTCGTCGTTCCGGATCTGGCGCTCAAGAACCTGAGCGCGTTCGCAGACGTTACGCAGTTCGTGCAGAGGGAGGTTGTGCGCGACGACTTCGTCTGCGTCATGCGCAAGGGTCACGTGATGGCGCGCAAACGCTTAACCGCGGAAACGTTCGCCCGCCTCGATCATGTGCTCGTCTCGCCCACCGGGTCCGGCGACGGCGTTGTCGATGAACGACTCGCGAAACGGCGCCTCCACCGGCGCGTTGCTTATCGTGTGCCCTCGTTCTTGATGGCGTTGCCGATCGTGGCGGCGACGGATTGCGTCGCGACGTTGCCGCGGCTGTTGGTCACTCATGCGCTCGGCGACTGGGTGGTGCGCGAGCCGCCGGTCGAACTGCCGCCGCTTGTGCTGCTGTGCGCCTGGCACCCGAGCCGCACGAGCGACGTGATCCACAAGTGGATGCGCGAAAAGCTGATGACGGCGATTGCGGTGGCGGCGCGGCGGGGCTAGCGGCTTATCTGGATTTGAGGAGCTGACACGAGACGCATCGGCACTCGCCTACCTGCGGCGGCGAAATCGAAACCGCGCGGGAGCGCGCCAAACTCGCGGCGTCGCGCGTGAGGCCGGTCGCCCGTTAGAGCAGCGAACGCGGTTGTTTGTAGATCGTGCAGAGCAGGATCTTGTTGAGGCTTTGCCCGTCATCGGATAGCGGCAGGGACAGAGTCTCGGACGATAGGAAGGTGCGTTCGCGGGCGGCGGCTCTTTCAGCGGTCGCGCGCAGGGGCCGGCGATAGTGGTAGGTGGCGGTCAGACACGCGAACGGACGCGCGAAGATGGGCTCGCGGTCGGCAATCGTCAGCACCCTTCCGGTGGGATCGCAACCCAGTGCAGCGACGATCTGCGTGCCCAGAACGCGCGCCGAAAAACGCCGCCCTTCATCCTGCACATCGTAGAGGTGAATGCTCGGCAGCAGAGTGGGGATGTCCTTCAGCTCGATTTCGGAGCGAGGCGGTCCGATGCGATCGCGGCTTTTGCCGAGCCAGTAGGTGAAGAGAACCTTTAGCTCCGGCGTTTCGATGCGTTTTGAAGAGGCGACTTCAAGGAAAATGCCTTCTGCACCTTGCCAAACGGCGGATGGCGGCGCGGGCGCAGGCTGCATGATCTCATCCTCGAATCGTCAGCGTGCGCGCACTGTAGTGGGAGTCGTCTGACCTCTCTGCAACAGGCGCGGTAAAAGCGCCGTAACGCGGCGTGCGCAATTCGTTCACTAGAGCAGTTGGAGCGGCGTGGTGAAGGTCGTGCAGATCATGATCTTATTGATCGTCTCGCCGTCGTCCGACAACGGCAGCGTCAGGTTCTCGGCGCCGAGGTAGTTGCGATTGGGCGCCGCGGTGCGGTCCGTCGAGGCGAGGAGCGGACGACGATAGCGGTACGTCGCGCCGAGGAAGGCGAATGTGCGCGCATACATCAGCTCGGTCTCGTTCGCGGTTAAAGTCTTGCCTGTGGGATCGATTCCAATCGCTGCAACGATGCGCGTGCCGATGACACGAACGCGAAATCCGCGAGCGTCATCCTCGACATCGTAGAGATGAATGTTCGGCAGCAGCGTGCGGATGTCTTTTGGCTCCAGCTCCGCGCGCGGCGGCGCGAAGCGATCGCGGCGCTTGGAGAGCCAATAGGCGAAAAGAACCTTTGCTTCGGGCGTGACGATTCCGGTGACATCCGCGAAGACCAGAGTGACCCCGTCCGGGCTTTGCAGCACCGGCTCGCCAGATTTGTATATCAATTGCATTTGAGACGCGCCGTCCTGAATACGTGCGAGTGTCGGCGCAATTCCTTGCCAATTCGTTGTGGCGACCGCCTATGCCGCCCATCGGAGGGGCGCCGGCAACGCAGCGGCGGCGGCGAATTCAAGATGTATCACGCGACGATGTCCGGGCGTGCGCGCGGGAGACGAAGCGTGCAGCAATAGCGGGCCATCAGGACAGCGGATCCGGCGGGCGCAAGGGCACTCGCGCTCGCTGTTCGTGCGACGAAGTTCGGCAACGCGTTGACGCGAAAGGCGACCTAAGCGATGCGAGCCGGGGAGCAGCCGAAGCGGGCCGTTGTCGGCGCCGCAGTCGTCGAGATGGAGGCGCACTGTCGCCATTGTGGCCAAGAGCGTCGCGGGCGGTTGAACGTGCCAAACGCCGGCCTTCATCGACCAAGCACTCCAGCCGTCGAGCTCGTGCTTTTCCGCGACCGCAAGTGTCAGGTCCTGATGCCAAAGCACGGGCCAATTGGCCTCCGGCGTTTTGTCGAAGAATAGGGGCCCTGACCGCATGTGTTGCTGAGCCGATAACCGGTTCCACCAAGCGGGCGGACTTGAGGACCGGCTGCAACTTCTACAATTGCTGGCAAATTCAGCAGATTCCGACCGCCGTAGGCGGCGCCAGCCCGGCGTAAAAGCCCTGACTCTGCCGCGAAAAAGGCTGTCAGACGAGCGATCGCCGGCGCTGCAAGAATGTCCGTGAACAGACAAAATCCGTCCCGGTCGAGGTCGCCGTATTGGGGTTCTGGCTGCATCGCTGGTCAGACTACCCCGCAAAGGCCAAGTGAGTCCCACATGCGTCGGTCGCAAGAAACTTCGCAAATCAACTGGAACTGCGTTGTTTTGCGTTGCGCCGTCAGGGCGATTCGCACTAATGATTCTGCAACGGCTGCGCGGGTTTAGGCGTCGGATTTCACGAGGTCTTAACGGCGCGATCCTATGGTGAACGCTGGCAAGCCAAGCTGGCGCGTGAGGCGAAGACGGCATGGGTGACGTGCGCATGAAGGACGAGGTCGCGGGGGCAGACGCCCTCTCGTCGCGTTCGTGCGCGCGCGTTTATTCGCACCGGTCTCTTCGGACGCTCCTCGGACTGCTTCTTCTTAGCCACCCCTAGGCGCGCAAGCGTCTTGCGTCGAACGCTCCATGGGCGACGCGGACTGCGCTTAGGGGAAAAAGATGAAGAACCCGAGCAGCGATCCGATACCGCTCTCCAGCGGGCTGAAGAGAAGAGACCATGCCAAGTTCTGACCGCGTTTTGATTTTCGACACCACGTTGCGCGACGGCGAACAATCGCCCGGCGCGGCGATGAATCTCGACGAGAAATTGAAGATCGCCGACATGCTCGAAGAGCTCGGCGTCGACATCATCGAAGCCGGCTTTCCGATTTCGTCGAACGGCGATTTCGAAGCGGTCTATGAAATCTCGAAGCGCGCGAAGAGCGCCGTGATCTGCGGCCTCGCGCGGGCCGGCGTGAAGGACATTGATCGCGCGGCCGAAGCATTGAAGCCGGCGAAGCGGGCGCGCATACACACGTTCATTTCAACGAGCCCGGTCCATATGAAGCACAAGCTTCAGATGGAGCCGCATCAGGTGCTTGAAGCGGTGATCGGCAGCGTCACCCGCGCGCGCAGCCATGTCGACGACGTCGAGTGGTCGGCGGAGGATGCGACGCGCACGGAGTTCGATTTCCTGTGCCGCTGTGTGGAAGCCGCGATCAAAGCTGGCGCCACGACCATCAACATTCCCGACACGGTCGGCTACGCGATTCCCTCGGAATATGGCGCATTGATAAAGGCGCTTATCGACAGGGTTCCGGGCGCAGACCGAGTCGCGTTTTCGACCCATTGCCATAATGATCTCGGCTTAGCGGTGGCGAATTCGCTCGCGGGCGTTGCGGCTGGCGCGCGTCAGGTCGAGTGCACAGTGAACGGCATCGGCGAGCGTGCGGGCAACGCCGCACTCGAAGAAATCGTCATGGCGCTCAAAGTGCGCGCCGACATCTTGCCGTTCGACTCAGGCATCGACAGCGTCTCGATCTCGCGCGCCTCGAAGCTGGTGTCGAACGTCACCGGTTTCCCGATCCAGTTCAACAAGGCGATCGTCGGCAAGAACGCGTTTGCGCACGAATCCGGCATTCACCAGGACGGGATGCTGAAGCACACACAGACCTATGAGATCATGACGCCGGAGTCCGTGGGCGTGTCGAAAACCTCGCTCGTGCTCGGCAAGCTGTCTGGCCGCCACGCGTTCAAGGACAAGCTCGAGGCGCTTGGCTACGAGCTCGGCGCGAACGCGCTCGAAGACGCGTTCCGGCGCTTCAAGGATCTTGCCGACAAGAAGAAGCATGTGTTCGACGAAGATATCGTGGCGCTCGTCGATGACGAGATGGCGCGCGAGGGCGAGCGCATCCACTTCGTGAATTTGCGCGTTGTGGCCGGCACGTTCGGACCGCAAAGCGCCGAGCTGGAGCTTTCGATCGACGGACAGACCAAGCTCGGCGTTGCGCGCGGCGATGGACCGATCGATGCGATCTTCAATGCGATCAAATCGTTGTTCCCGCATGAGGCCCAGCTCGCGATCTTCGAGGTGCATGCGGTGACGGAGGGAACGGACGCGCAGGCGGGCGTCACCGTGCGACTTAGCGAAGGCGGCAAGAGCGTCACCGGACGCGGCGCCGACACGGACACGCTGGTCGCCGCGGCGAAGGCTTACGTGCATGCGCTCAACAAATTGCTCGTGAAGCGGCTGAAGACGGCGCCTGAGGCGCTGAGCGCGGCGCGGGCCGGAATCTGAATAACAACCAGGGCCGGGATGGCTGAGGGGCCATCCCGCCAAGAGGGCGGAGAAGGAAAGAGATGTTTTCGAGTTTGCTTGGAATGCTGTCGTCGGACATGGCGATCGATCTCGGAACGGCGAACACGCTCGTTTACGTGAAAGGCCGCGGGATTGTTTTGAACGAGCCGTCCGTTGTCGCGATCATGAACAAGAACGGCAAGAAGCAGGTGCTTGAGGTCGGCAACGCGGCGAAGATGATGCTTGGCCGTACGCCCGGCAACATCGAAGCGATCCGACCGATGCGCGACGGCGTCATCGCCGACTTCGAAGTCGCCGAAGAGATGATCAAGCACTTCATCCGCAAGGTGCATAACCGGCGCTCCTTCGCGAACCCGATGATCATCATCTGCGTGCCCTCGGGCGCGACCGCGGTCGAGCGGCGCGCCATTCAAGAGTCGGCCCTGTCGGCCGGCGCGCGGCGCGTTTATCTGATCGAAGAGCCGATGGCGGCCGCCATCGGCGCCGATCTGCCGGTCACGGAGGCGACGGGGTCGATGATCGTCGACATCGGGGGCGGCACGACGGAAGTCGCGGTGCTCTCGCTCGGCGGCATCGTCTATGCGCGCTCGGTGCGCGTCGGCGGCGACAAGATGGACGACGCTGTCATTTCCTACATCCGCCGCCATCACAACCTGCTGATCGGCGAGGCTTCGGCTGAGCGGATCAAAAAGGAAGTCGGCTGCGCCCGTGCGCCGGAGAAGGGCCATGAGACACGGATCGAGATCAAAGGCCGCGATCTGCTCAACGGCGTGCCGAAGGAGATCACCATCACACAGTCGCAGATCGCCGACAGCTTGCAGGAACCAGTCAGTCAAATCGTGGAAGCTGTGAAGGTGGCGCTTGAAGCGACGCCGCCGGAACTCGCCGCCGACATCGTCGACAAAGGCATCGTCCTGACCGGCGGCGGCGCGCTGCTGACCAATCTCGATCAGGTGTTGCGCGAGGAGACCGGCCTGCCGGTTTCAATCGCCGACGAGCCGCTGTCGTGCGTTGCGCTCGGAACCGGGAAGGTGCTCGAGCACATCAATACGCACAAACAGGTGCTTTCGTCGGTCTACTACTGATTTAAGATCGGGAAATCGCTGGGATTCGCTGCTATCTCTTGTGGCGGCGAACAGTTCGGGAAGAGTAGCCGATGGCGTGGGACCGCAGGCGCCGCAGAGGGTCGCAAACGGGGGTTTGGGCCTTCGTCGCGAACAATCTGTCGCTGGCGGCGTTCGGGCTGCTGGCCGTCGGGATGCTGGTCGTCGCGCGCGCCGACGACAGTTTCTTTGAGGATGCGCGCGCACGCTTGAACGACGCGGGCGCGCCGGTGTTCGAGGCGCTCGCCGCGCCCGCCGAGTGGTTCAAGCGCGGCAGCGACGATTTCTGGGCCTTCTTCACCGCGTTCGAAGACAATCAAAAGCTGCGGGCCGAAAACGCGCGGCTCGGCGCCATGCAGCGCGAGGTCGAGGACCTGCGGCGCAAGGTTCAGCTCTACGAGAAACTGCTCAAGGCGCCGGCAGAAGAGGCGGTCAGCGCGGTCACAGCGCGGGTCATCGCCGACGCGAGCGGTCCCTTCGCGCACACCGTGCTGATCAACGCGGGGCATGAGCAAGGCGTCGCCAAAGGCCACGCCGTCGCCGACGAGCGCGGTCTGCTGGGTCGGGTGATCACCTCCGGCCAGCACTCGGCGCGCGTGTTGCTGCTCACCGATTTCAACAGCCGCGTTCCTGTCATGATCGAAGGCGCCAATCTCAAGGCGATTTTGACCGGCGACAATTCAGGGCGGCCGGTGCTCGAGTACTTGCCGCCCGGTTCCGTCATTCACGCAGGCGCGCGCGTCGTGACGACGCCAGACGGCGGCGTGTTCCCGCCCGGCGTGCCGGTCGGCACGATCGCAAAGGGCGCGAACCCGCCGCGCGTTCAGCTCTACACGGTCGAGGGGCGCGCGGACTTCGTTCGCATCTTGCGTTACGTTGCGCCCGTCGATGTCGATGACGCTGCGCCCGAGCCGATGCCTGGCGCGATCGATCCATCAAAAGCTCCCGCGACGCCGCAAAAGCCCGCGGCCACGCCGCCGGTCGCAACGCCGCCGCAAGCCGGAACGCCAACGACGATGCGAGCCACGATGGCGCGCCAGCCGACCTGATACGCGCATGATCGAGTACATCCAACTCGCACTTCTCTGGCTCGCGCGCCAGGTTTGGTACGCGCTGCCGCTGATCACGACGGTCGCGGCGATGATCTTGTTCATGGCGCCGGCAGATTTCTTACGCGGAACCGTTCCGCCGCCCGACATCGCGCTTGTTGCGGTGTTCTTCTGGGCGATCTACGGGCCATCGTTCCTTCCGCCTTGGGCGGTGTTCACGTTGGGCCTCGTGCAAGACTTTGCGACAGGCGCCCCGATCGGCTTTTGGCCTGTCGTCTATCTCGCGGCCTACGGCTTTACCGTCGCGCAGCGTGTGTTTTTCATCGGGCGCAGCGGTTGGGGCGTCGTGTTCGGATTCGCCGTTGTCGCGGTGTTGACGGCGGCGGTCGCTTGGATGCTCGGCTCGATCGTGTTCGCACGCTGGCTTCCTGCGGGCCAGATCTTCCTGCAGGCGTTGATTTCCGTGGCGCTCTACCTGCCGGCAGCAAGAGTCTACGGCCTCATGCGGCGCATGCTGAGCAACGCGCGGGAGGCTATCTGAGGCCATGATGGACGGCCGCGACAGCGTTCGGTTCCGCGCCTTCACAAGGCGAACGACGATCTTGTCGGGCGCGACGCTTGGACTCTTCACGCTGCTCGGCGCGCGCATGTTCCAACTCTCGGTGCTGCAGCGCGATCAGTTCAAGATGCTGGCCGAAGACAACGCGGTCAATTTGCAGCTGATCGCGCCGCCGCGTGGGCGAGTCTTCGATCGGATGGGAGTCGAGCTCGCCAAGACGTCGCAGAATTTCCGCGTGCTACTCATCCCGGAACAGACAAAGAGCGTGCGCGAGACGTTGGAAAAAATCGGCCAGCTCATCGCGCTGCCCCCGTCGCGCATTCAGCGCGTGCTCCGCGACGCAGCGCGCGGCAAGCCCTTCAATCCGGTCCTTGTCGCCGAAGGGCTCGAGTGGGGCGATCTCGCCAAGATCAGCATCAACACGCCGGACCTTCCCGGCGTTGAAACCGATCAGGGCGAGATGCGCGCCTATCCGTTCGGACCATGGCTGAGCCACGTGCTCGGCTACGTCGCCGGCGTGACCGACAAGGACATCGACTTTCCAGCACATTGGGATCCTAAGCTTAGAATTCCACGTGGACAAGTTGTCGCG
>JADMIO011204602.1_pt1 | contig 89675 bp, 81 predicted proteins | sample 8958161 | NCBI WGS metagenome assembly JADMIO01 (sample SAMN16585339, study PRJNA669376) | soil metagenome | isolation source: Crop rotation soil | place: USA: Cullars Rotation, Alabama | collected 2011
GGCGCCCGCCGCTTTCGCCTTTGCGCATCTCAAGTTTTACGGCGAGCAGTTCCTGTTCAACTACCTGATCCTAGGCCTCACCTTCCCGTTCGCCACCGCCATCCTGCCGTTGTTCCTCAAGATCCGGGATCTCCATCTCCTTGACACGCACTGGGGCATCGTGCTGCCGCAGGTGGCCTTCGGCCTGGCCAGCAGCGTGCTCCTGATGCGCAACGCATTCCGGCAGATACCGGACGAATTGGTCGAGGCGGCGCTGATGGACGGCGCGTCCTACACGCGCATCTTCCGCTCGATCATCCTGCCGCTGTCGCTGCCGATCATTTCCACGGTCGCCATCATCACGTTCGTGGCGAGCTGGAACAACTACCTGCTGCCGCTGGTCGTGCTGAACTCGCCGGCGCAGTACACCTGGCCGCTCGGCCTGATGGAGTACAAGGGCCTCTACTCGGTCGATTGGCCGAAGATTCTGACCTACATCACCGTGACGATTTCGCCGGCGATCTTCGTCTTCCTGCTGGCGCAGAAATATATCGTCGCCGGTCTGACCGCGGGGGCCGTCAAGGGCTAGCGGCTGGCGCTTCCGCCAGCATTTGCTAGATAGGCCGGGTGTCCAGCCAGCCGATGAAGCCCACGACGTTGCTGGAGGTGGCGCGCCTCGCCGGCGTGTCGACCGCCACCGTCAACCGTGTTCTCAAGAATTCCGGCTACGTGTCGGCAAAGACGCGGGCAAGAATCGAGTCGGCGATCAAGGCGACGCGATACCGCCCGAACGCCACGGCGCGGCAACTGCGCAACCAGCGCAGCATGATCATCGGCCATCTGATCACGGGGATGACAGCCAATCCCTTTTTCGCCAACGTGGCGCGCGGCGCCGAGGACGAGGCCCTGGCGAACGGCTTCAAGACGCTGCTTTTCAATCACAACAGCGTGGCGGCGCGCGAGCAACAGGGCGTCGAGCACTTCATCGAGCGGCGCGTCGATGCCGTGCTGTTCACGGTCGCGGTCTCCGCCGCCAACGTCGCGCTTCTGCTGCAGGAAGGCATTCCCGTGGTGCAAATCGAGCGGAGCGCCACGCTCGAGGCTCCGTCAGTCACCGTCGACAATGCTGCGGGCGCGCTCGAAGCGATGCGCCACCTCGTCGATCAGGGACACGCGCGAATCGCTTTCGTCGGCGGCGATCCGAAGTTGATCTACGAGGGCAACGACCTCATGCATACCGTCGAGGTGGAGCGCCTCGATGCCTATCGCAGCGGCCTTACCCTCGCCGGCCTGCCGTGGCGCGACGAATACGTTCGGCTCGGCCAGTACTACCGGCATGATGACGGCTCAGGGGTCGAGGGCTACGCGCACATGACGAAGCTGCTGTCTCTGCCCAAGCCGCCGACCGCGATCTTCGCCACCTGCGACCTGCTTGCCGCCGGAGTCTTGCAGGCGATCTACGAGGCCGGACTGCGCGTGCCCGAGGACATCAGCGTCATCGGTTTCGACGACACGATCGCGATCAATCTGTCGCCGCCCCTCACCACCGTCGCGCAGCCGATGCATGAACTGGGGCGCACCGGGTTCAACGTCGCGCTCGCCACGATTCGCGGCGAGACGCAGCCGATGTCGGTGCGCCTGCCGAGCCATCTGGTGCTGCGGCATTCGGTTGGGCCGGCGCCGGGACGCGCGACAAAATCCGGCGCGCGCCGCCGCGTTGCCTGAAAACGGTGATCGACTGATTTACGCACCGTTGGATTTTGCTGCTTTCTGTGTTATCGATGACATGTGTCAACGATGACATACGCCAAATCCGGCGGTTTCTAAGATTGAAAAGCCCCTTCAAGAGGGCTCGCGGTCGCGCCAAAAGGCCGGCCACAAAAGGGAGGAAAAACAAACCAATGCGTTTGAAGACTCTTCTTGCGTCCGGCGTTTTCATCGCCGGTCTCGCCGCCGGCCAGGCGCTTGCCGCCGAGACGGTCACCTTCTGGCAGTTCTTCACCGGCGACACGGACGTCAAGGCGTGGAAGGACGCCATTGCCAAGTTCGAGGCTGCCAACCCCGACATCAAGGTCAACATGGAACTGGTGCCGTGGTCGGAGCAGCAGCAGCGGTTCGTCACCGCGCTCGCCTCCGGCGGACTGCCCGACGTCTCCATGCTCGGCAACAACGTCGTGGCGCAGTTCCAGGCGACCGGATCGCTGGCGCCGCTCGATGAGTACGTCGCCGCCTACGACAAAGCCAACGGCACTAAGATCCAGGACGACATCTGGCCGGGCGACAAGGGTTACTACATCCTCGACAATCATCTCTGGGCCTCGCCGATCGCGGTCGAGACCCGCGCGCTCTACTACCGCAAGGATCTGTTCAAGGCTGCCGGGCTTGATCCGGAAAAGCCGCCGCAGACATGGGAAGAACTTGCGACCGACGCGGCGGCGCTTTCCAAGTCGGGTAACGGCAAGACCTACGGCATCGCGCTGCCGATGGGCCTCACCTACAACACCGTGCAGAACTTCATGAGCACGTGGCTCGGCTACGGCGCGCGCATGATCGGCGACGACGGCAAGTGCGGCTTCAATACGCCGGAGTTCAAGCAGGCGCTCGACGTCTACACCAAGGTCTACAAGGACGGCGGTACGCATCCCGACGCGCCGACGATGGACGGCGACACGTTCCGCCGCGGCTTCATTGACGGCAACTACGCCATGGCGATCTTCGATGCCAGCCTCTACAAGCAGCTGGAGAACGAGAAGGCGCCGTTCCTCAAGGATGTCGGCATCACCAAGATTCCGGCGGGTGCCAAGAACCGGAGCGGCTTCCTCGGCGGCTGGCCGCTCGTGCTGTGGTCCGCCTCCGAGCACAAGGAAGCGGCGGCAAAGTGGATCCTGTTCGCCACGCACGGCGACGTGCTGAAGGACATGGCAGTGGCCTCGGGCTATATCCCGGGCAACATCTCGCTCGCCAAGGGTTCGCCGTGGGACGCCTTCCCCTATCCGCTGTTCGTCGAGCAGCTGCAGGATGCCAAGCCGTACCAGTATCCGGCACAGGCCATCCCGCAGATGGGACAGCTCGAGGTCGACACGATCCAGAAGGCGGTGCAGGCGGTGGCGCTCGGCAAGCAGACCACCGACCAGGCGACCGAGCAGCTTTGCTCAACCATCAACGACGTGCTCGCGCGCTGACGCGCGAGCATCGCCTGGTGCAGCGAGATGGCGGTGACCAGCGCTGATACGGGCTTCGCCGGAGCGGGAGCGGCATCTCCCGCCCGGCCTTTTACTGACCGCGTGCTGCCTTACGGGATGATCGCGCCGGCCGTTGTCGTGGCCTTCGCAATCGCGGTCATCCCGCTTCTTTATGAAATCTGGTTGTCGTTCCAGGACTGGTACATGCTGAAGCGGCAGACGCCGGCCTTCGGCGGGTTCATCAACTACGTCGCGCTCGCCCACGACGGAGCCTTCTGGGCAGCCTTCCTGCGCACTTGGGTCTGGACCATCGGCACGATCGCAATCGAAATCGCAATCGGACTGCCTCTCGCTCTGCTGCTCAACCGCGACACGGCGATTTCGCGCGCGGCCTCGGCGCTCATTCTGGTGCCCTGGGTAACGCCGTTTATCGTGCTCGGCTTCGGCTGGCGCTTCCTGCTCGACAGCGATGTGGGCACCGTCCACCACATCCTCGAAGGACTGGGCATCGCCGGTTCCAAATCGATCCTCACCGACCCGGTCGGCGCGCTTGCCGCGGTCACCTTCATTTCGGGCTGGAAAGGCGCGCCCTTCATGGTGATCGCGCTGCTGGCGGCGTTGAAAGCCATTCCCGACGAGCTTTACGAAGCGGCTGAAGTCGATGGCGCCGGTCCCCTGGCGCGCTTCCGCCACGTCACCGTTCCGTCGATCTGGAACACGATGGTCGTTGTCGGTGTCGTGCTCGGCATCCTCGCCTTCTACAGCTTCGACCTCGCCTGGATCATGACCAAGGGCGGCCCGCAGGACGCCACCACTATCGTTGGCATTGCTATCTATCGCGCCGTCTTCCTTGACCTTCGCCCCGCCTATGCGGCAGCCATCAGCGTCGCGATGCTCGTCTGCCTGCTTGCGGCCGCCGCGCTGACCCTCCGTTTGCGGAGGGCGACCTGATGCGATCGCGCAATGCCTCCAGTGCCGTTGCCCTCGACGCGCTCACCGTCGTTTCGGTCTTCGTGCTGCTGGTGCCGGTGATCTGGATCTTCCTCGGTTCGATAAAGCCGGAAACGGAGATCATGGCGGCCAACCCCTGGCCCCAGCATCTGACGTTCGAGCACTATGCCAACATATTCAGGCAAGAGAGCTTCCTCCTTGCCTTGCGCAACAGTCTGATTGTCGGGCTGACCGTCGCGGTCGTCACGACAATTCTTGCGGCGCCGGCGGCCTACTCGTTGAGCCGTTTCGAGTACCGCGGCCGAGACGCTTTCAGCCTGCTCATCCTCGGCACCCAGACGCTGCCCAGCGTCGCCATTCTCGTGCCGCTGGTGGTGATCGCGCGCAGCCTCGGCCTCGCCAACACACTGACCGCCCTTATCATCGCGCATCTCGCCCTTGGACTGCCGATCGCGGTCTGGATGCTCAAGGGATACATCGACGCCATCCCCATCGACCTGGAAGAGGCGGCGCTGATCGACGGCTGCGGCCGCTTCGAGGCGATGCGGCGCATCGTAATCCCGCTGGTGAAGCCGGCCCTGTTTGCGGTCGGCACCTTCGCGTTCGTCCTGTCGTGGGGTGAATTCGTGATCGCGCTGGCCCTGGTGTCGAAGACGGAGGTCCGCACGCTGCCTCTGGCGCTGCAAAGCCTGTTCGACCCGTATCACTTCAGTTGGGGAACCGTGATGGCGGCAGGCGTCGTGATCGCGCTGCCCGCGGTTGTTCTTTTCCTGATCTTTCGCAGACAGCTGGTCGGCGGCCTTCTCGCCGGCGGCATCAAGGGATGACGAGCACGGCCATGAGTCGGACGACACAGTCGCTTTATTTCACGGGGCCGCGCGACCTCGACATCCGGGACGAACCGCTGCGCGCGGCCGGGCCCAACGAGATCGTGATCGAGGCGATCGTTTCGGGTATCAGCGCCGGCACGGAGCTCAACGTGTTCCGCGGACTGGCGCCGCAATGGCGGCAGCACATGGATACGACCACCCGCCTGTTCCTTTCCGACGGCGCCGACTGGAAATGGCCGGCGCGCTACGGCTACGCCATGGTCGGCCGCGTCATTGACCGCGGCAAGGACGTCAAGATGGCGAACGGCGCGCTGGTTTTCGCCTACGCCCCGCACGGACGCTACGCCGTGGTTGCCGAACAATCGGTCGTGCCGCTCGGCGAACTGTCCGATCCGGAACTCGGTGTATTTTTTGCCAACCTCAACACCGCCTACAACGGCGTGCTCGACGCCTGCCCGCCGCTCGGCAGCGATGTGGTCGTATCCGGCCTCGGCGTCATCGGCCAGATCATCGTTCGGCTGCTGAAGCGGGCCGGCATGCGCACGATAGTTGCGGTGGACCGCATCTCGCTCCGCCGCGACATGGCGAAGGCAGGTGGCGCGACGCACCTCCTCGACCCGGGCACGGACAAGGTGGCCGAGACGGTGCGCGAACTGACGAGCGGGCGCGGCGCCGACGTGGTGATTGAAGTTTCCGGCGCGGCGCCGGCGCTCAATGAGGCTATCCGCACGGCCGGCTACAACGGCACCGTCGTCGCCATGTCCTGGTATGGCGGCACTTTCGAGAGCCTGTCGCTGTCGGGCGAATTCCACCACAACCGGACGCGCATCATCTCGTCGCAAGTGGGCGCCACCAACCCTTTCCTCGGTCCCCTCTGGTCGGTGCCGCGGCGCTCTGCGATCGCGCGGGAATACATCGATCTGTTCGCCAAGGACCTTGGCGGCTTCATCACGCACCGCATCCCGCTCGCCGACGCCGGGCGCGGCTATCGTCTGCTCGACCAGGGCTCGCCGGACGTTTTCCAAGTGCTGATCGACTACCGTACCTGACCCACACCCTGTTCGGAGAAATCGTGCCGTGAAGTATTCCGCCTGCATTGAGTGGCTATTCGCCGAGACCGGCGATTTTCCCGATCGCATCCGCAACGCCAAGAACGCGGGACTTGCCGGCGTTGAGTTCTGGAAATGGACCAACAAGAACACCGACGCCATCGCAGCGGCATTGAAGGAAACCGGGCTGGCCCTGACGGGCTTCGTCGCGGAGCCCATGATTCCTCTTACCGATCCTGCAACGCACGACGAGTTTCTGGCTGGACTCGAAAAATCGGCAGCGATGGCCCGGCGTCTTGGGGGTCCTGCCCTGATCGCGCAGACCGGCGACGATCTCGCCGGCCGCACGCGCGCGGAGCAGCGCAAGGCCCTCGTCTCCTGCCTGACGCGCGCGGCGGATGTTTTGAAGGGCACCGGCGTGCGCCTTGCGATCGAGCCGCTCAACACGCGCGTCGATCACATCGGCTACTACCTATCTTCGACCAAGGAAGGTCTCGACATCATCGATGAAGTCGACCGTCGGGAAATCCGGATCGTTTACGACATTTATCATTCGGCAGTGATGGGCGAAGAGATCGCCGATGTGCTTGATGGCCGGCTTGACCGTGTGGCGCACGTACACCTTGCCGATGCGCCGGGCCGCCATGAGCCCGGCAGCGGAAAGATGGATTGGCAGCGCCGGGTCGCCTGGCTGGAGAAGCAGGGCTACCGCGGAATGATCGGCCTCGAATACCAGCCGACCGGCGCAACGGCGGATTCGCTGCGGGCCGTCCTCGCGTAACGCCGGCTTACGAAAACAGCACGATCATCAGGCCCTTGGCCTTGCGGCCCGAGGTATTGGCGATGCTGTGCGGGACGTCGGCGGGGTAGCGCGCCGTCTCGCCCGCCTTGAGGCTACGCACCGAAGCGCCGCTCGCCACGTCGAAGGTGCCCGCCAGTGCGGTGAAATGCTCGAAAGCGCCGCGGGAATGGGGGCGGCTGGGGAGCACGCCGTTCGGCTCGATCTCGACTTCGTACCATTCCATTTTGCCGCTGAGCTGCGGCGGGCTCAGTATGCGCAGCCGGCAGGCGCCGTCAGGGCTGCGCATTTCCGGCGTGTGACCGGCGGTTACTACCTCGATGGCGTTGTCGGCGGCAGGCTCCGCGCCGTCCTCGAGCAGGTCGGCGAACTCCAGCTTCAAGGCGCGCGTCAAGCTCCACAGCGTCGCGAATGTGGGATTAGCCAGCCCGCGCTCGACCTGCGACAGCATCGATTTCGAAACACCCGACATCCCTGCGAGCTGATCAAGCGTCAGGCCGAGATTCTTGCGGTGCCGCTGGAGCACCGGGCCGATCTGCGGCGCGTTCACCGCGACTACGCTATCGGCCATCTTTTGGCCCACGCCCGCTCACGGCGCTGTCCAGTCGAGGATGATCTTGCCGGACGCGCCGCTCTTCATCGTCTCGAACCCAGTCAGGAACTCGCTCGCTTTCAGGCGGTGTGTAATCACCTTGCGCACGTCGAGCCCGCTTTCCAGCATCGACAGCATCTTGTGCCACGTCTCGAACATCTCACGGCCGTAGATGCCCTTGATGGTCAGCATCTTGAACACGATCTTGGTCCAGTCGACCGGTGCGCTCCGCGATGGAATGCCCAGCATCGCGATCTTTCCGCCCATGACCAGGCTGCCGATCATCTGATCAAGCGCTGTCGACGCGCCGCTCATCTCGAGGCCGACGTCGAACCCTTCGGTCATCTTGAGGCGATCGCAGACGTCGTCGAGATTCTCGTTGGCGATATTCACGGGCACGACGTCGGCCACGCGCGCCGCCAGCTCGAGCCGCGCCGGATTGACGTCGGTAATGACGACGTGGCGGGCGCCGACGTGACGCGCCCCCGCCATGATGCCGATCGGACCGGCGCCTGTGATCAGCACATCCTCGCCCGTGAGATCAAACGACAGGGCCGTGTGCACCGCGTTGCCGAGCGGGTCGAGGATCGCGCCCAACTCGTCATCGACGGTGTCCGGCAGCGGAACGACGTTGAACGCCGGCATCTTCAGGTATTCGGCGAACGCGCCCGGAATATCGACGCCGATGCCGCGCACCTCCGGATCGAGGTGGAAACGGCCTCCGCGCGCGGCGCGGCTGCGCTTGCCGATGACATGCCCCTCGCCCGACACGCGTTGGCCGACTTCGAGGTTCTGCACCGCCGAACCGACTTCGACGATCTCGCCGGCAAACTCGTGGCCGACGATCATCGGCACCGGAATCTTCGACTGCGCCCAGGCGTCCCAGGTGTAGATGTGAATGTCGGTGCCGCAGATGCCGGTCTTGTGAACGCGGATCAGCACCTCGTCCGGGCCGATGACCGGCACCGGCTCATCGCCCATCCATATCCCGGGCTCGCGCTTCGCTTTCACCAGCGCCTTCATGGCAAAATCCCCACTGCCGAACCCGCATCGCGGAAGGCGTCGATCGCGAAAGTCACATCCTCATCCGACAGCGCTGCCGACATCTGGGTGCGGATGCGCGCCTTGCCCTTGGGGACGACGGGATAGGAGAAGCTGGTGACGTAGACGCCCCGCTCATCCAGTGCAGCTGCCAGGGCGCCCGCGCGGTGCGCGTCGTGGACCATCACGGGGATGATCGGCGTTTCGCCGGAGATGATGTCGAAGCCCGCCTTGATCAGTTCCGACCTGAAGCGGCGGGCATGACCCGCCAGAGTTTCGCGCCGGTCGTCCGCGGCCTCGGCGATCTCGATTGCCTTCAGGGAACCCGCCGCCAGCGCCGGAGCCAGGCTATTGGAAAACAGATAGGGACGCGAGCGCTGGCGCAGCAGATCGACCACCGGCTGCGCCGCCGCGACAAAGCCTCCCGTCGCACCGCCGAGGCTCTTGCCGAACGTCCCGGTGACGATGGCGACGCGACGCGCCGTGCCGGTGAGCGTCGGTGTCCCCTTCCCCGCCTGGCCAATGTGCCCAGTGGCATGGCTGTCGTCGACGAGCACGATCGCGCCATAGCGCTCGGCGAGATCGCAGATCTCGGGCAGGCGGGCCACATGGCCGTCCATGGAAAAGACGCCGTCGGTCGCAATGATGCGGAAGCGGCGGTTGGCCGCGGCAGCTTCCTTGAGCCGCGTTTCCAGTTCGTCCATGTCGCCGTTGGCGAAGCGATAGCGCGTGGCCTTGCAGAGTCGCACACCGTCAATGATCGACGCGTGGTTCATCGCGTCGGAGATGATCGCGTCTTCTTCGCCAAGCAGCGGCTCGAACACGCCGCCGTTGGCATCGAAACAGGCGGCGAAAAGGATCGCATCGTCCATGCCGAGGTAGCCGGCGATCGCGTGCTCCAGCTCGCGATGGATCGTCTGCGTGCCGCAGATGAAGCGGACGGACGACATGCCGAATCCGTATTCGTCGAATCCCCGCTTGGCCGCGGCGATTATGTCCGGGTGATTGGAAAGGCCGAGGTAGTTGTTGGAGCAAAGATTGAGTAGCGAGCGCTTCTGACCATTGGCGCTGACGTCGATATGCGCGCCTTGCGGGCCGGCGATCTGCCGCTCCCGCTTATAGAGACCGTTGGCCTCTATCTGTTTGAGTTCGCTCTTAATTTGGTCCAGCAGCATGGGACCGATCCCTTGGCTTCACTGGATCCATATTCCATTATATTGAACAGGTGCGCAACAAAAAGCGCCGTCAGTTCACTATAATGCACCGCGTGCCTACGGCGACGCAGCTGCCACCTTCGCTGCAAACTCCGAAAATGGCTCATCCCCGAAGACGCCGATGCGGCCCAAGGCGAGCAAACCAGCGGACTCGGCGTCGATGGTCACCGCGACGGTGAAGCCGGCATCTTTCACTGCCTGCTCGACGCGTTCGTCGTAGTCGCCGTAGGGGTAAGCGAAAGTCGGTATCGTCCGGCGGTAGCGCTCGCTCAACACCGCGCGCGACCGGACGATCTCGTGGACGATAGCCGCTGTGTCGGTCAGGCCCGCCAGGCGGGGATGGGTGACCGTGTGCGCACCGATCTCAACGCCCGCTGCCGCGATAGTGTCGAGTTGTTCCCACGACATCAGCGGAGCAGGCTCTCCGTAGGCGCGATCCCAATCGGCAGTGCCGCCGATAAAACCGATAGGCACAAACATCGTCGACCCGAAGCCGTAACGCTGCAGCATCGGAAGGGCGGTAGTCAGGAAATCGAGATAGGCGTCGTCAAAGGTGAGGACCACGCGGCGCTCATCCTCGGCGCGGCTTTCGATTTCGGGCCATTCGTCCAGGCGGGCCGAACGATATCCCTGCTCCGCCAGCCACGCGAGCTGACGTTCAAACTCGGCGGGAGAGACGCGCCAGCGCGCCAGCTCCGCAGGGCCGTCGTCGGCGATCCGGTGATACATCAGTACCGGCATTGACTGCTTCACCCTGCCTTGCCGGCACCGGCCATGACCGTGCGGATCGTATTGCCGGACGTGTCGCTGCGGTCGTATTCCGGCGGCCGCAAGACGCCGCCCATGTAGACGTGTTCGCGCCGATTGCGCATGCCGCTGGTGGTCGGCTCGAGAGCGGCGAAGTGCATCTCCTTTGGATGGGCCCCTGCGACGATGCGCTCGACGTTGCGGGCGGTGATGCCACCGCCCGGCATGATGACGATGCGGTCGCCAGCGCGGCGGATCAGTTCCGCCAGCAGCGGCAAGCCTTCGAGGCAACTCTCCTCCTGGCCGGAAGTGAGGATGCGATCAACGCCGAGGTCGATCAGCGTCTCCAGCGCCGCGAAGGGATCGACGGTCATGTCGAAGGCACGGTGGAAGGTGACAGCCATCGGCCGCGCCCGCTCGATCAGTCGGCGCGTGCGCTCCACGTCGACCCTGGCATCGGCGGTAAGCAGGCCGATGACGACACCGTCGGCACCCTCCGCTTTTGCCGCGTCGATGTCGCCTTCCATCACTGCGAACTCGTCGTCGTCGAACAGGAAATCGCCGCCGCGCGGGCGGATGATGACGTGAAGCTTGATGCCAGGCACGGCGCGGGCGCGGCGGATCATGCCGCGGCTCGGCGTGATGCCGCCCTCCAGCAGGTCGGCGCACAGTTCAACGCGCGCCGCACCGGCTTCCTTGGCGGCGACGACACCGCCGATCGAATCGACACAGATCTCGAAAATCACGGGGATGGTCTTTCCTATTTCACGGCGCCGGCGGTGATGCCGCGGACGAGGCTGCGCGAGAAGATGACGTAGAGGACAAGCACGGGCGCCAAAGCCAGCGACAGCGCAGCGACGACCGCGTTCCAGTCGGTGACGTACTGGCCAATGAACTGCTGCACGCCGAGGGTAACGGTCTGCGTGCTACGGCCGGGCGCCAAGATCAATGGGAACCAGAGGTCGTTCCAGATCGGCACCATCGTGAAGACCGCCACGGTCGCGACGGCCGGGCGCATCAGCGGCAGGATGATGTTCCAGAAGATGCGATATTCGCTGGCGCCGTCGATCCGGGCGGCGTCGCGCATCTCGCGCGGTATCTGCTGGACGAATTCGGAGAGAATGAAGATCGCAAGCGGCAGGCCCATCGCGGTATAGACCAGCACCAGCGCGGTCAGCGTGTTGACGAGATTCAGCGACACCACCAGCTTCAGGATGGAGACGCTGCCGAGGCGGATCGGCACCATGATTCCGATGGCGAGGTAGAGGCCAAGCAGCGTGTTGAAGCGGAAGCGGTACTCGGTCAACGCCCAGGCGGCCATGGCGCCGAACAGCAGAACGAGAGCGAGTGACACGACGGTCACTGTGAGGCTGTTGCTGAAGTAGAGGATGAAGTTCGATTTCGCCAGCACCGACGTGTAGCCGATCAGGCTGAAGTTCGATGGATTGGGAAACGCCAGCGGCGTGCCGAAGATCGCGTTCCGCGACTTGAACGAATTCATGACGATGAGCACGATCGGGCTGATCGCGAGCAGCGTGTAAAGCAGAAGCGCGATGTGGGTGACGGTGCGGCCGAGGGTGAGGCGCTGCATCGTTGTCCCCTCAGAACGCGTGGCGGCGGACACGCCGCTGCACGCCGAAGAGATAGATCAGCACGCCGATCATAATGATGATCAGCATCACTGTCGCCACCGTGGCGCCCATGGTCGGACTACCTGGCTGTAGCTGATAGCCGAAGAACGCACGATAGAAGAACGTGCCCAGGATGTCGGTGGAAAAGTTCGGCCCGGAGAGCGCACCCTTCACCGTGTAGATCAGGTCGAAGGCGTTGAAGTTGCCTACGAATGTCAGGATCGCGACGACGCCGAGCGTTGGCAGGATGAGCGGCAGCTTTATCTGCCAGAAAATGCGCCACTGCCCCGCACCATCGATCAGTGCGGCCTCACTCAGATCGTCTGGGATGTTCAGCAGAGCGGCATAGATCAGCATCATCGGGATGCCGACGAACTGCCAGACCGAGATCAGCGAAATCGTGACAAGTGCGGTGCTTTCCAGCCCGAGCCACGGCTGAAACCACGCGCCGAGATGCACGAGGTTTAGGCCGCCCTTCGCGATGCCCCACAACGGGGAGAGTATGAGCTGCCAGATGAACCCGATGATCACGACCGAGAGCATCGTCGGCAGGAAAATCAGCGTGCGGTAGACGCTGCGCCCGGTAAGCGCCGGCAGACTAAGCAGGACCGCGAGCGCCAGCCCGATCGAATTCTGCACGAACATGTGCACGGCGAAGAAGACGAGGTTGTTGCGGAACGCGTTCCAGAACGGCCCCGACCAGTGCGGGTCGGTGAGCAGCGTGACGAAATTGGCGAAGCCGACAAAATGATTCACGCCGTTAGCGTCGGCGGCGTAGAGGCTCAGACGTATCGTGTCGATAAGCGGGAAGACCGAGAAGACGCTGTAGATGATGGCGGCGGGAGCGAGAAAGACGATGATGTAGGTCGTCCACGGAACCTGGTCGCGCGTATCAATCGTCCCGGCCTTCGCCTCGGTGGCCATCCGCGCCCGTTCCCCTCTTGCGGCTCCCGTCCGTCGTAAATCTCCCGGCTCCGCCCGCCCCTTGCAAGGGCGAAGACAGAGCCGGGAGCCGGGAGGAACAGTGTTGGCGGGACGGCGGCGCTTGAGCCGCCGCCCACACCGGACTCGTTAGCCCTTGGAGGGCTTGTACCAGCTGTCCAGACCCTTCTGGATCTGGGCGGCGGCGGCGTCCGGCTTCATGGAGCCGTTCATCACCTGCGAGGTCACGTTCCAGAGTTCGTTCTCAAGGTTCGGCGTTCCGCGCGACAGGATCTGGTACGAGTTGCGGATCGACGACTTGCACTGGCCGCGCCAGCTCACGAATTCCTGGGCGACCGGATCCTTCAGGTCGACCTTCGCGTTCGACAGCGGGAAGAAGCCCGGCAGTGCGTTGGCGTAGATCGACGCGAAGTCAGGCGAGGCAACCCACGACATAAACGTCTTGGCGGCGTCGAGGTTCTTCGACTTCGCGTTGATGCCCATGCCGATGTCGGTGTGATCGCTGATGTAGCAAGTGTCACCAGCCTTCGCGACCGGCGGCGGGAAGGCGCCGAACTGGAAGTCCGACTGCTTCTCGAAGGTCGTGATGTCCCACGAACCGGCCGGGTAGATCGCGGCACGGCCGAGCGTGAACAGGTTCTGGCTGTCAGGATACTTCTGCGCCTGGTAGCCGTCGCCCATGTACGGAGCCCACGAGGCAAGTTCCGCCCATGTATCGACGTAGGGCTTGTCGGTGAACTTCTGCGTGCCGGCGATCAGCGCCTTGCGGCCGTCTTCGCCACCCCAGTAGTTCGGGCCGATGTTCTGGAAGCCCATGGTCGCCGATTCCCACTGGTCGGCGGTGCCGAGGTCGATCGGCACGTACTTGCCGTCAGCCTTGATCTTGTCGAGCACGGCATGGAATTCGTCGAGCGTCTTCGGCGGCGTCAGCTTCAGTTCGTCGAAGATCTTCTTGTTGTAGATGAAGCCGTGGATCACCGACGCCATCGGCACGCAGAACGTCGTCTTCCCGTCGTCTGTCTGCCAGGCAACCTTGGCGCTGTCCGGGAAGTTTTCCATGCCCGGAAGGTCGTTCACCGAGGTCAGGTAGCCCTTGTTGAACAGGTCGAGCGAAGCGTCGAACGGACGGCAGGTGATCAGATCACCGGCGGTTCCGCCTTCCAGACGCGAGTTCAGCGCCGCGTTGTATTCGGTCGGCGCCGTCGGGTTGAAGACAACCTTGATGTCCGGGTGGGCTTTCTCGAACGCCGGGATGATCGTGTTGGTCCACAAATCGGCGTCGTCGTTGCGCCAGCTTTCGATGGTCAGCGTCGTTTCCGCATAGGCGATTCCGCCGAAGGCGGTCATCACCAACGCCGCGGCGGCGGACAGCGCCAACCGCCGGGTACTCAGTAGTGCAGGCATCTGGTAGCTCCCTTTTTCTTGGTTTGATGGGCCGGTACAATCGCAACCGGCGTCGTCTTCATTTCACCGCACGCGTTCCGAGACCTTCGCGAGTGCGGCACGCAAATTTCCGTTAGTCGATTTCAATAACCGGTTGGCCTCTGGCGGCGCCATGCCGGCGGCGACCAGAACGGCGGGCTTGATCCTGTCGTCCGCGCCTTCCAGGGCGCGCGCCGCTTCGACCTCGCTGCAGCGGGCGATATGCATGATCGTCGTCACCGCACGCTTTCTCAACTTGGCATTCTCGATGCGCAGGCTCACCATCATGCCGTCATGGATCTCCCCGAGCCGGATCATGGTCAGCGTCGACAGCATGTTGAGCGCTGCTTTCTGAGCCGTACCGGCATTCATCCGCGTCGAGCCCACGATCACCTCGGCGCCTGAATCGAGGAAGATCGGAAAATCGACCGCCGCCAGCAAAGGCGCCGCAGCATTGTTGGCGATGCCCACCGTCACTGCACCGGAATCGCGGGCCACTTTTGTAGCAGCCAACGTGAAGGGCGTGCTGCCGCTGGCGGCAACGGCGATGACGGAGTCGGCGGGATTGGGCTGCAGCGCGGTCATCTGTGCGATGCCGCGCTCCGTATCGTCTTCCGCGCCGCCGGCGATGCCGGGCTCCAGGGTAGTGCCGTTCGCCAGGAGAAGAATGACTCGGTCGTCCGGCCAGCCGAACGTTCCGCCGAGTTCGACACCGTCCAACGCAGCGATGATGCCCGACGAGCCCGCACCCACGTAGATCAGCCGGCCATGCTCGCCGCTAGCCGCGGCGATGGCGCTGGCGGCTTTCGCGATCGCTGCGTGGGCGCCCCGCACAGCGGCGATGGCGCGCTCCTGCCCTTCGGAAAACGCCGCAAGAATCTTGTCGTCGGGCCAGGCGTCGAGGCCCTCGTAGCGCGAGCTGATCGTCTCGGTCGCTGTCGTCATCGCGGCGGATGGTTCCGATCGCGTGTTAACTGATATTAAATTGGTATCATGCGCGGCGGACTGCTCACAAGTGAAATCTGGCAGAAATGACTCGCTCCGCGCGGAGAGGATTGGAGTTGGCTTCAAAGTGGCATTATAGTATGCCGTAGCCGGCTCAGGTCGTTGCCGGCGGGGTTGCCGCCAACCAAGGGGCTTTGTACTTGCTCGAGCAGACCACCGCACCCGACCAGGCGCCGGCGCTGGATGCGACGAGTCCCACCCCCCTTTACCTCCAGCTCCAGCGGGTGATCGGAGACTGGGTCGGCGCCGGCAAGCTTAAGGTGGACGAGGCGCTGCCCAGCGAGCGCGACCTCGCCAGTCAGCTCGGCATCTCCCGCGTCACCGTGCGCAAGGCTATCGCCGGCCTGGTCGAGAAGGGCGTACTCGTCCAGCGCTGGGGTTCGGGAACGTTCATCGCGCCGGCAACCCGCGTCGAGCAACCGTTGTCGCGGCTGTCGAGTTTCACCGACGACATGCAGACGCGCGGACTGAAGCCGGATGCGCGCATCCTCGAGCGGACGAGCGGACCCGCGTCGCCGACCGAATCCATGGCGCTTAGCCTGTCGCCCGGTGAAACGGTGAGCCGGTTGAAGCGACTGCGCATGGCCGACGAGACGCCGATGGCGATCGAGCACGCGGTGGTGCCGGCGCGTTTCCTGCCGGATCCGAAACTGGTCGAACGGTCCCTCTACGCAGCGCTGGATGCGCGGGGCTTCTTGCCCCGCCGCGCACTTCAAAGATTGCACGCGGTGCTGCTCGACATCGATCAGGCGGAACTGCTCGGTGTCGCGGAGGGAAGCCCCGCCCTCTACATCGAACGGCGCTCATTCCTCGACAGCGGCGAACCGGTGGAGTTCACGGCATCGTACTATCGCGGCGACGCGTACGACTTCGTCGCCGAGCTTTCGATCGGGCCGGGCGCGTGACCTCCGCGGCGGCCTCCAAGGCCAGCGATATGACACCGTCTCTGATGCGCAGCGAGGCGGCGGAGGGACCGGACGTGGTCGCGCGCCTGCTCACGCAGAATGCCGCGACGTGCCGCGCGCTGGGGACGCGGCTGCGCCAAAATTCCCCGCGCTTCGTCGTGACGTGCGCGCGCGGCAGCTCGGACAGCGCCGCGACCTACGCGACGTACCTCATCGAGCTGAAGCTCGGCATTGTCAGCGCCTCGGTCGGCCCGTCGGTCAGCTCGATCTATGGCACACGCCTCAACATGCGCGATGCGTTGTTCCTCGCCGTCTCGCAGTCCGGCCGCAGTCCCGACCTGATCTCCCTGGCGGAAATGGCGCGTGCCGACGGCGCGCTCACCGTGGCCATCGTCAACGACGAAGCATCGCCCCTTGCCGCGGCCTGCGAAATCGTGCTGCCGCTCCACGCGGGAGCCGAGCGGAGCGTTGCCGCGACCAAGACCTACATCGCATCGCTCGCCGCCATCTTGCAGATGGTTGCCGAATGGAGCGGCGATTACGCGCTCATCGACGCCGCGGCGACGCTTCCCGAGAATCTTCGAGCCTCGCTGAAACTCGACTGGAGTCCCGCGCTGCCACTGCTCACCTCAGCGCGGCATCTCTACGTGGCCGGGCGCGCGGTCGGCTATGCGGCGGCGCAGGAGATCGCCCTGAAACTGAAGGAAACCTCCGGACTGCACGCGGAGGCGATCAGCGCCGCCGAGTTGCAGCATGGTCCAATGGCGCTCGCCGGCGCGGAATTCCCGGTGTTCATTCTCGGGCAGCATGACGAAGCGCTGACCGGATTGCAGGAGATGGCAAAGGCCTTCGCGGCGCGCGGCGTGCCAGTGATGACGGCGGCTCCCGGCTCACCGGCCGCCGGCCTGAACCTGCCCTTGGTTTCGGGCCTGCATCCGTACGTGCAGCCCCTGGCAACCGTGCAGCGGTTCTATCTGCTCGCCGATGAGGTTTCCCGCGCGCGCGGTTTCGACCCCGATCGGCCGCTGCATCTGCGCAAGGTCACCGAGACATGGTGAAACGAGTCGCATTGTCGGGCGCCCGCATCTTCGACGGCACTCGCCTAGTCGACGGGCAGGCGGTGGTGGTCGACGGCGGCACGATCGCGGCAGTCGTGCCCGTACGCGAAATCCCTGCGGCAATCGAGCGCCGGAATATCGACGGACTGCTGGCGCCGGGATTCATCGACTGCCAAGTGAATGGCGGCGGCGGCGTGATGTTCAATACCGATACTTCCGCGAAAGGCATCGCCGCGATCGGCGCCGCGCATCGCAAGTTCGGGACGACCGGCTTCCTGCCGACACTCATCACCGATACGCGGCCGAAGCTGGCCGAGGCCTTGCGGGCGACCGAAGCGGCGATTTCGGCGAAAGTGCCGGGCGTACTCGGCGTCCACCTCGAGGGGCCGTTCCTCAATCCCGACCGCCGCGGGGTGCATAACCCGCATCTCATGCGCGTGATAGAGGCTGATGATGTCGCGACAATCACGCGTGCTCATGCGGGACGCGTGATGATGACGATCGCGCCCGAGCGGATGCCGACGGATACCATCGGAAAATTATCCGCTGCCGGTGTCGTGCTGTCCGCCGGGCACACCACCGCGAGCTACGAGGCATTGGTGGCCGCGCGGCGCGCCGGGCTCACCGGCTTTACGCATCTCTTTAACGCCATGCCTCCCCTTGCCGGCCGCGATCCGGGACCGGTCGGCGCGGCGCTGGACGATCCGGAAGCCTTCATCGGCCTTATCGTCGACCTGTTCCACGTTGCTTCGGCGAGCCTTCGCGTCGCCATCGCCGCGCGCGGATGGCAGCGCATGATGCTGGTGACGGATGCAATGCCAACCGTCGGTACGGATCTCGCCGAGTTCCAGATCGACGGCGCCAGGATCATCCGCAAGAACGGACGCCTGACGCGCGCCGACGACGGCACGATCGCCGGGTCCGATCTCGACATGGCGACGGCCGTCCGCAACACCGTCGAAGAACTCGGGCTGCCGCTTGAAGCCGCGCTGCACATGGCGTCGCGGGCGCCGGCAGAGTTTCTGCGGCTGGGGGACAGATACGGCCGCATCGCGCCGGACTACCAAGCCAGTCTCGTCCTTCTGGACGATCGGCTGCAGGTCACCCGGACGTGGATCGATGGCGTTCCTTCCACCGAACCGGCAATCGCATAGGCAAGACAATGGCTGACAAACGGGTGCTGGTCGTCGGTCTCGGCAACATGGGCATGGGGCATGCGCTCGCCTATACGAGAATCGACGGCTTCGAGGTCGTCAGTGTCTGCGAGCGCAACATCGCGCGGCGTCAGTTGCCGAAGGCGTTGGCGGGCGCAACGCGCTTCACCAGCCTCGACGAGGCACTCGCTGCGACAAAGGCGGATGTCGTTTCAATCAACACCTGGTCGGACACGCATGCCGATTACGCCATCAAGGCGATGGAATCCGGCGCCCATGTGTTTCTGGAAAAGCCGATTGCAGAGACAGTCGCCGATGCGGAGCGTGTCGTCGCGGCGGCAAAACGAACAGGCCGAAAGCTCGTTGTAGGATACATCCTGCGCCATCACCCGTCGTGGATACGTTTCATCCAGGCGGCGAAGCGTCTCGGTACTCCCCTCGTCTTCCGCATGAACCTCAATCAGCAGTCGTCGGGCCTGCAGTGGGAGACGCACAAGCGGTTGATGCAGACGCTGTCTCCCATCGTCGATTGCGGCGTGCACTACGTCGATGTGTGGTGCCAGATCACGCGCGCCAAGCCCACCAGCGTTCACGCGGTCGGGGCGCGGCTCGCCGACGATGTGCCAGAGGGCATGTACAACTACGGGCACTTCGAGGTGAAGTTCGAGGACGGCTCGGTCGGCTGGTACGAGGCCGGCTGGGGGCCGATGATGAGCGAAACCGCCTTCTTCGTTAAGGACGTGATCGGGCCGGAGGGCTCGGTGTCGATCGTGATGGCGGAGACGGACAGCGCCGCCAGGTCCGCCGACATCAATACGCACACCAAGACCAACCAGATTCTTATGCACCGGTCGGACCTCGCGCCCGACGGTTCATTCGCCCACGCCGACCAGCGCGAACGGACAACCGACGAGCCCGACCACGATCAGCTCTGCGAGCGCGAACAGCGGTTCTTGCTGAAGGCGATCAACGAGGACATCGATCTCACTGATCACATGGTGGATGCGGTGAAGAGCCTGCGCATCGTGCTCGCCGCCGACGAGTCGGTGCGGACCGGTCAGGTCGTCAATCTCTGACCGTCAGTGTGAAGTTGTCGCTGTCGCCTTCGAGCAATTCGAGCGGCCAGAGATTGCGGGCCGGCTCCTGCGGATAGATTTCACTATAGGCCGGCATCGTCGATAGCAGCGCTTCGGCAAGCGCGATGCCGAGATCGCGCAGCGACGTCGTGAACCGCGTCAGCGATGGCGTGAGAAAGCGCGCATGGGGACTGTCGCGACCGATAATCGCGATGTCTCGGCCCGGATGCACGCCTGCCTCCATCAGACCCGTGTAAAGCCCGACCGACGGCACTTCGCTGGCGAGGATGATGGCGGTCGGCCGCTTCGGCATGCGCAGTATCTGCTGCGCAAGATCATACCCACCCGCCTGATCTGGCTCCGAGCGGAGGATCAGCTCAGCATCGAACACGATGCCATGCTTCGCCAGTTCGCGTTTGTACGCGTCGACGAGTACGTAGCCGAGGTTGACTTCGTTGCGCGGTGCGGCAAGCGCGATGCGGGTATGGCCGCGCGATGCCAGTCTGCCGATGGAGGCGCGCACGATGTCCTCGAAGTCGAGATCGTACCAGGCGTGGCCGCGATCGGTGAGACTCCGGCCGAGCGCGACGAAGGGGATGCGATGGTCGGCCAGCAGGTCGATGCGTGGGTCGCGTCGTTGCGTGGCGGAGATGATGATGCCATCGGCGAAGCCACGAGCGACGATGCGGCGAAGGTATTCGTCCGGATCCTCGGCGGAGCTGCACAGCAAGGCGACAAGTTCGAGCTTGTGACGCGCCAGAACCGTTTGCACGCCGTCGAACACCGAGAGAAAGAACGTGTCGCCGTCGGTCGCGGTCTTCTCACCGGTCTCGATCATGAAACCGACGATGCTGCTCGCGCCTTTGCGGAGCGCCCTGCCCGCCTGGTTGGCGACGTAGCCCATCGAGGCCGCCGCCTCGAGCACGCGCTTGCGCGTATCGGCGCTGACCTCGGGGTGGCCGTTCAGCGCACGCGAGACAGTACCGATCGAAATATCGAGGTGATCGGCGAGGCGCCTGATGCCCTTCATTTCGCTCCCCTCAGGCGGCGCGGCCGCCCGCTATTGACATCGTTTTGGGGGAGAAGATAGCGTCGTAAACGTTTACGGACCAGCATAACCTGGCTTTAGGCGAATGCTGGAATTTGGGTTGTTGGGCGAGTAGATGAGCAATCCGGCCAAGGCGATCCGCATCGGAACAATGGTGAAGGCGTCCGAGCCCGGAGCCGCCCCTGCCCGTATCGCCCGCATCGCCGACCTCGGTTTCGAGAGTTTCGAGCCTTTTTTCTGGCAGACGACCAACGGGCAGAACCTAGCCGAACTCGGCAAGCGTTGCGTCGACGCCATCGGCAACCGCGACATCACGATGTCGACCATCGGCGTGTTCGGCAATCCGCTGGAGGATGAAGACGCCGACCGCACCACTCTCTCTGCGTGGAAGGATGCGATCGACAACGCGCACCACTTCGGCGCGACGTGCGTGGCGGGTTTCACCGGGCGCATCCGCGGCAAGCCGATCGAGGCCAGTCTGCCGCGTTTCGTCGAGGTATGGGGCGAACTCGCCAAACGCGCCGCCGACAAGGGTGTGAAGATCGCGTTCGAGAATTGCGCGATGGACGGCAACTGGGCGAGCGGCGATTGGAACATCGCGCACAACCCGGATGCCTGGGAGCTGATCTTCGATCGACTGCCCGCTGACAACGTGGGGTTGGAGTGGGAGCCCTGCCACCAGCTCGTCTACCTGATCGACCCGCTGCCGCAGATCCGAAAATGGGCCAGCAAGATTTTCCATGTGCATGGCAAGGATGCTACCGTTCGCCATGACGTCATTCGCGAGCATGGCATCTTCGGCAAGGAGAAGTTCGCGTTCATGCGCACGCCGGGCTTCGGCGACAGCAACTGGGTCGACATCATTTCGGAACTGCGGCGCGCCGGATATGCGGGCTCGATCGACATCGAGGGCTGGCACGATCCGGTCTATCGCAACGAGCTAGAGATGACCGGCCAGGTGCGCGCACTCAACTATCTGAAGGAATGCCGCGGCGGCGAATTCGTCGACGAAGCCGCCTGAGTTTTGCTTCCGCTGCGCAACAAGCGGGCTGACGAAATTGTTGCAGAACGGACGGACGCAGACCGAGCGCCGCGCCGATACAACTACGGTCGGTGACCATAAACCCTGGGAGGGACCTGCATGAGCCTTAGAAAGACACTGTTGGCCGCGCTTACCGCAGGCGCGACCATGTTCGCGCTCAGCACCGGCGCGCACGCCGATGCCAAGACCTTCAAGATCTGGTGGTACGAGCCGGCGGACAGCGCCATGGGCATCGCCTGGAAGGCGGCGCTCGACGAATTCCAGAAGAAGCACCCGGACGTGACCGTCCAGTTCGAACTGAAGACGTTCGACCAGATCGTGAAGTCGGGCAACATGATCCTGAACTCCAACCAGGCGCCTGACCTGATGGAGTACAACAAGGGCAACGGCGTCGCCGGTCTTGCCGCCTCGCAGGGCCTGATGTCGCCGCTCGACGACGTCGCCAAGCAGCGCGGCTGGGACAAGGTGCTGACGGAAGCTTCGACGCAGCTCGGCCGCTACGACGACAAGGGCATCTATGGCTCAGGCCCGCTCGTCGGCATCGCCGACTACGGCGAGTTCGTCTCGGTCTACTACAACAAGAAGATGTTCGAAGATAACGGCGTGAAGGTGCCGACCACGCTCGCCGAGTTCGAGGCCGCGATGGACGTCTTCGTGAAGAAGGGCATCACGCCGATCGCCGAAGCCGCCAACGATTATCCGGCGCAGCACCTCATGTACCTGTTCGCGCTGTCGCAGGCCGATCAGGCGTGGGTGCATAACTTCCAGGGAGTGAAGGGCAAGCTTGATGCCGCGCCATTCGTTTACGCCGGCAAGAAGCTCCAGGAATGGGTCGACAAGGGCTACATCTCCAAGGACGCGACCGCGCTCAAGGCGGACGACATGGCGACGCTGTTCAAGTCCGGCAAGTCGCCGATGGTCGTGACCGGCACGTGGTACTCGACGCCTTTCGGCCACCTCGACTTCCCGACGGGCAAGTTCCTGTTCCCCGGCAACAAGATCTCGCCGGCTTCAACGGGTAATATCTGGATCGTCCCGAAGAGCGCGCAGAACAAGGATCTCGCCTACGACTTCATCGACATCACCCTGTCGAAGGAGAATCAGGCGCTGCTCGGCAACTCCGGCGGTCTGCCGATCGCGGCCGATCCCGCCGCGATCACCGATGCGGTGGCCAAGGAAGACGCGACGATCTTCAACCAGCTGATCGCGAACGATGGCCTCGGCTTTTACCCGGACTGGCCGGTGCCGGGCTTCTACGACCTGATGCTGAAGTCGACCCAGGCGGTGATCGGCAAGCAGATCACGCCAGACGAATTCGCCAAGCGCATCAAGGATCCGTTCGACGAAGCCGTGGACTCGCAGTAAGTCTAAAAAAAAGCGGGCGGCGCTCGCCGCCGCCCGCATCGACTGACGGGAGGACCACGGGATCGATGGCGGCCGAGAGCAGACGCGCGCCGCCAAGCCTGCCCGGCGCGATCTTCTACCTGATCCCGGGCCTCACTGCTTTCGTCGTGATCGTGCTCGTGCCGGCGATCATGAACGCTGCCATCAGTTTCATGAACTGGAAGGGCATCGGTACGCCCCGGTTCATCGGTTTCGGCAACTACGCCAAGCTGCTCGCCGACGCTGCCTTCTGGGCCTCGCTATGGCACACGCTGGCGTTCATCCTGGCCATGGCGATCATACCGACGGCACTCGGCCTGTTTCTCGCGGCGGTGTTGTTCGACTACGTCGCCTCGCGCTTCGGCCAGGGCTGGGCGAGTTTCTTCCGCAGCGGATTCTACCTGCCGCAGATTCTTCCAATTTCCGCCGCCGGCGTTTTGTGGGGCTGGATTCTCAGTCCGATCGGGGCGCTGAACGCGATCCTGTCGGCCATCGGCCTCGGCGGTCTGGCGCAGAACTGGCTCGGCGATCCGCATCTTGCGCTCATCTCCGTGATGGGCGTCATGGTTTGGCTGCAGATCGGCTACGCGCTGGTCGTCTTCATGGCCGGGCTCGCGTGGGTGGACCCGTCGTTCTACGAGGCGGCCGAGATCGACGGTGCAACCTGGCTGCAGCGCTTCCGGCTCATCACCATCCCGATGCTGCGGCCGGAGACGTTCGTGGTCGGCCTGACAACGACAGTGGCGGCGCTCAAGGTTTTCGCGCCGGTGTTCGTGCTCACCACTGGCGGGCCGGACAACGCGACGATCGTGCCGTCGTATTTCGCCTACTTCCATTTCTTCCAGACGTTCCGCGTCGGCTACGGGGCGGCGATGACCACGGCACAGACGGTGATCACGGTGGTGCTCGGCCTGTTATTCCTTCGCGTACAGGCGCGAAGGGGCGGGAGGGAAAGCTGATGGTCGATGCCGTCGCTTCAGCGCCCGTCGTCGTAGCGCACACCGCATCGGTGCGTCAGCCGGGACGCGGCCCCGGCCGGTGGGTTGTGCTTGCGGCTCTGCTTCTCACTATCATCGTCTTCCTTGCGCCGCTCCTTCTCGCCTTCTCGAACGCGATCAAGACGCGTGCCGATTACGGGGTGCATGGACCGCTTGCCGTGCCGCACTCATTCTCGCTGCAGGCCCTGAAGGATTTCTGGGTCAATGTGGATTTCACCCGGAAGCTCCTGAACAGCGCGCTGCTCAGCATCTGTGTGGCGTTCTTCGGCGTGTTGCTCAGCGTGCTCAACGCCTACGCGATCGGGCTCGGACGCGTGCGCGGCAGCACATGGATCCTCGGCTTCCTGCTGATCGGGTTCATGATCCCGCAGGAGGCGCTGATCTATCCGCTTTACGTGATGTTCAAATATGTCGGCCTGTTCGACACGCTGACCTCCTGCATCATCGTCTTCTCGGTGTTGCAGAGCGCGTTCGGCACCTATCTGCTGGCTTCAGTGCTGGGATCTTTTCCGCGCGAGATCATCGAAGCGGCGCGCGTCGACGGCGCCAACTCGTGGCAGATACTTTGGCGCGTGGTCGTTCCGGTTCTCCGCCCGACGCTGGCGGTGCTGGCAACGTTCTTCTTCGTGTGGACGTGGAACGAGTTCCTGCTGCCGCTCATACTTCTGGTGTCGAATGACACGCAGACCGTATCGGTGGCGATGGGCGTCCTCAGCGGGCAGTTCGTTTCCGACGAAACCGCGAAAGCGGCTGCGTCGCTGCTCGGCATGGCGCCGACGGTCATATTCTTCCTGATATTCCAGCGGACGCTGACGCGTGGCGTCGTTGTTGGCGCGATCAAGTAGCTCGGCTGGTCTATCGCCATCACATATGCGCGCCGCAGCGCTCTGACGCTTGATGGCCTATCGCCTCAGGATGGCGTGCGACGCCGCTCAAGTTCCATGCGCGCGGCCGTCGCAACCCCAGCAAGCAGATAGAAGATCAGGTGGAACTGCGCCCCCGAGGCAACGCGCTGAAGCGCCTGGGTTTTCTCCAGGAGCGCGTGCAACGTCGCTTCAACATCTGACGGATCGGTCACGTCCATCCCTTCAACGTCCGTGTGCCGGTCGTAGCGGCATCTCCGGCGGCAGGCGCTTACATCCTTCGACTATAGGATGTGCTTTTTGCTTCATGCAATCTCCATGACCTATAACCCTCAGATTATGAAAATCGCACAACATGTCATTTTACCCCCCTCAACCGGCGATGAATGATGCCGGATGGGAGAACCGGCGATTTTCGTCGCCATGGGAGGAGACGGCCGTGACCGCTACAGACCGCAAGAACGCATCCAAAGCATCTGGAATCTCTCGCCGAAAGTTCATTGTAACGACCGCTGCAGCGGGCGCCGCGATCGCGTTTGCCGGCAAGAGCCGCATCGCCGTCGCGGCCACGGACGCGATCAAGGTCGGCTTCATCAGTCCCCGCACGGGCGCGCTCGCCGGCTTCGGCGAAGGCGACGGCTTCGTCCTTGATACCGCGCGCAAGACGTTGGCCAATGGCCTCAAAGTCGGAGACAAGACCTACGCCGTCACCATTCTCGACAAGGATACGCAGTCGGATCCGGCGCGCGCCGCGCAGCTGGCGAAGGACCTCATCAACAACGACGGCATCGACATGATGCTGGCCACCTCGACACCCGAGACGGTGAACCCCGTCGCCGACGCGTGCGAGGCCGCCGGAGTACCGAGCCTGTCGACCATCGTTCCGTGGGAGGCGTTCTACTTCGGGCGTGGCGCCAAGCCCGGCGCGCCCTCCCCCTTCAAATGGACGTACCTGTTCTCGTTCGGCACAGGCGAATTTGCCGAGACCTACCTGTCGATGTGGGGCAAGGGCGACGTCCCCAACAACAAGAAGATCGGCGTGCTCTATCCGAACGATGCCGACGGCAACGCCATACGCGAACACCTGGCGCCGCTCCTCGCCAAGGGCGGTTACACCATCGTCGATCCCGGCGTGTACGAGGACGGCACGACCGATTACGCGGCGCAGATCGCGATGTTCAAGAAGGAGCAGTGCGAGATCTTCAACACCTTCCCGATCCCGCCGGATTTCGCCGCGTTCTGGCGCCAGGCCGCGCAGCAGGGCTACACCAAGATGGTCAAGATCGCGCAGATCGCGAAGACGGGCCTCTTCCCCAGCGATATCGAAGCGGTCGGCGACCTCGGCAACAACATTGCCACCGCCGCGTACTGGCATCCGACGTATCCGTACCCGTCATCGCTGACCGGCATGTCCGGCCAGCAGCTCGGCGACGGCTACACGGCGGCGACCGGCAAACAGTGGCAGCAGCAGCTCGGTGCCTCGATGGCGCTCCTCGACGGCGGCTTCGCCACCCTTCAGGCATCCGGCAACCCGAACGACAAGGCTTCGGTCGGCAAGGCGCTCTCCACCCTCAAGACGACGACGATGGTCGGCAAGGTGGACTTCACTTCCGGCCCCGTCCCCAACGTATCGGCAACGCCTATCATCGGCGCGCAGTGGAAAAAGCAGCCGGCAGGATCGAAGTTCAAGTTCGACCTGGTGATCTGCGACAACGCTCCGGATCCGAACGTCCCGATCGCCGACAAGCTGCAGCCGTACAACAGCTAGTCGCGACGTAGTAGGATCGCTCAATGAATCCGTCGGCGGACGGTGCGATCCTCGTTGCTGCGGGCATTGGCAAGCGTTTCGACGCGCTTGTCGTGCTCGATGGCGTCGATTTCGCGATGTGGCCCGACGAAGCCATTGGCATTGTCGGGCCCAACGGCGCCGGCAAGACGACCCTCCTCAACGTCCTTTCCGGCGCGATGCGGCCGAACGCGGGAAGCGTCACCTTTCGCGGGACCGACGTAACGCAGTTGCCCGCTGCTTCCCGATGCCGTTTGGGCCTTGGCCGCACGCATCAGATACCGCGCCCGTTCGGCGGCATGACCGTTTTCGAGAATACGCTCGTCGCGGCCGAGCACGGAGCGGGGCTTGCCAATGGCGAGGCCTACGACCACGTCGTGGCTGCGCTCGATCTATGTGGGATGCTGCCGGTCGCCAACCGCCACGCCGCTACGCTCGGGTTGCTCGACCGCAAGCGGCTGGAACTCGCGCGCGCCCTTTCGGCCCGGCCCACTCTCTTGCTTCTCGACGAGATCGGCGGCGGCCTCACCGACGCGGAGGCAAACGAGCTCGTCGCGACGATCTCGGAACTGCGCCGCCGAGGAATCGGCATCGTCTGGATAGAGCACATCGTGCATGTGCTGGTGCAGGTCGCGAACCGGCTGATCTGCATGGATGCCGGGCGCATCATCGCCGACGGCCCGCCGGAAACCGTGCTGTCCAACCCCGATGTCATACGGGCGTATCTCGGCGGGGATGTCCATTGAGCGCGCTCACGGTGGAGGCGCTGGACGTCCGCCATGGCCAGTTGCAGGCCGTCCGCGGCGTGTCGCTCTCGGTCGCCGAGGGCGAGAAGCTTGCGCTGGTTGGGGCGAACGGCGCCGGCAAGACAACGCTGCTGCGCGCCATCGCCGGCGCCCACCTGCCCGCGGGTGGACGGGTGGTGCTCGGTGGCCGCGACGTAACCGCCCTGTCCTCCCATCGCCGCGCTGCCGACGGCATCGCGCTGGTGCCGGAAGGGCGGCGGCTGTTCGTCGAGATGTCGGTCGAGGACAACCTGCGCCTCGGACGAATGACGGGACGGAAGGGCGACTGGACGCTTGAGCGGGTGCTCGACACATTTCCGAATCTGAAGCCGCGCCTCAAGGCGCGGGCGGGAACCCTGTCCGGCGGCGAGCAGCAGGCGGTTGCCATCGGCCGCGCGCTGATGGGCAACCCGCAGGTGCTGTTGATGGATGAAGTGTCGCTCGGCCTCTCACCGCTGGCCGTCGAGCGCGTATACGCCTCGCTCGGCGCGCTGATGCAGACCGGGACGACGATCATACTGGTCGAACAGGATCTTGCCCGCGCCATGAAGGTCGCGGACCGCATCGTCTGCATGCTCGAAGGGCGGGTCGTTCTCGAAGGTGCGTCGGCTTCGCTAACGCGTGAGGCCGTCACCGCGGCATATTTTGGACTGAAGGCGCGTTCCGCGCGCCCGGAGGCCAGCCATTCTTGATCTGTTGACCCAGGCGATCCTGCTCGGCGGCTACTACGCACTGATTGCGGCCGGCCTGTCATTCATGTTTCAGGTGATGCGGATCATCAACCTGGCGCACGGCAGCCTCGCCGTTGTCGCTGCCTACGCCATCTTCGTCCTGGCAGATCGCTTCGGCATCACGCCGTTCCTGGGGATCGTTATCGTGCTGCCGGTCATGGCGGCGCTCGGCTGGGCTCTCCAGTACGTGGTCCTTGAGCGCGCCGCGCGCGCGGGCCGGCTTGTGCCCATCCTCGCGACCTTCGGCCTCGCCATCATCATCGACAACACGCTGTTCGAGCAATTCGGCGCGAACACGCGCTCGCTTGCCCCCTACATCGGCGATCTTTCCTACGATTCCTGGCAGCTCACCGACACGCTGTTCGTCGGCAAGATCGCAGTATTGACGCTGGTGACGGCGGTCGTGGTGCTGGCGGCAATACAATTGTTCCTGAACTTTACCCAGCTTGGACGAGCCGTCCGGGCGACGTCCGAAGATCCAGATACCGCCGGCCTGCTCGGCATCGACGCACGTCGGATCAATGGCGTCGCGACAGCGATTGCCATGGCGACTGTGACCCTGGCCGGCGCGGCACTGGGTATGCGCGCGACGTTCGACGCCTATGCCGGGACGCCTCAGCTGCTGTTTGCTTTCGAGGCGGCGGTGATCGGCGGCGCGGGCTCGGTGTGGGGGACGCTCGCGGGCGGCATCGTGCTGGCGCTCGGCCAATCAATCGGCGCACAGGTTGCTCCGCAGGGATTTCTCATCGGCGGCCACCTCGCTTTTTTCCTCGTTTTGTTCGCGCGACTGGCGATACCCGGCTCCGCATTCCGCCGCTACCTGGCGTCCCTCCTGCCGAAGAAGGCCGCAGCGTGAGTGAAGCCATGAAAGTGGAACGCTGGACAACGCGCTCGCGCGCCGCTGCTGCGGCGGCGGTTGTCGTGGTCGTTGCACTATCTTTCGGACCGCTCGTCCTTTCTGCCGGTACGACGGACCGGCTGACCGCGCTTTTCATCTACGTAATCCTGGCCGCCATGTGGAATGCGCTGGCAGGATTCGGCGGTCTCGTCTCCGTCGGGCAGCAGGCGTTTCTCGGCCTCGGCGCTTATTTCGCAATCCGGCTTGCAGATGCGGGGCTAGACCCGTTCATCTCGCTGCCGATCGCGGCCGCCGGTGTCGGCATCGTGGCACTGCCGCTGTCGTTCCCCATGCTGCGGCTTCGCGGCGGCGAATTCGCCATCGGCATGTGGGTAGTCGCCGAGCTTTGCCATCTGCTCGTCAATCTCGATCGATTGGTTCGCGGCGAGACCGGCACATCCCTGATCTCGCTAAACGCGTACGACGGACCAGCGCGGCGCGCTTACATCTACTGGTGCGCCCTCTTCGCGATGGCGGTGCTGCTTGGGGCTCTGTTCGCGTTGCTGCGCAGCCGGACCGGCGGTGCAATCCAGTCCATCCGGGATGACGAAGAAGCCGCGGCGTCGCTTGGCGTGCGGGTGGCGCGCACGAAGCGCATTCTCTTCGTACTGGCCGCGATCGGAGCCGCTGCCGCCGGCGCCCTTTGGCTCGCCACGGCGATCACGTTCCAGCCGAAGACGTTCTTCGGGGTTCAGTGGACCGCGTACATGATTTTCATGGTGATCGTCGGCGGCTTCGGGACGTTCGAAGGCGCAATTCTGGGCGCGGTCATCTTCTTTCTCGCCGAGACATGGTTCGGCGCCACAGGCGTCTGGTACCTGGTCGGTCTTGGCCTCTCGGCCGTCCTGTTTTCCCTACTGCTGCCACGCGGCCTTTGGGGAGCCATCGAGGATCGCTGGGCCCTACGTCTCCTTCCCGTCGGCTACCGCCTCGTCGCCGCAAAGCGGGAGTAGCGGCAATGCGTACCCAGGTCGCGATCATCGGTGCCGGACCGGCGGGCCTTCTCCTCGGCCAGCTGCTCGCGACCGCCGGCATCGAGAATATCATCGTCGAGAAACGAAGCGCTGCGCATGTGCTGTCGCGTATCCGTGCCGGGGTGCTGGAGCCAGGGACCGTTCAGCTCCTTGACGAGGTCGGATGCGGCGCGCGGCTGCACGCCGAGGGACTGGTTCACGAAGGGATTTCAGTGGGCTTCGCGAACGAGCTTCACCGCATCGATTTCATGCACCTCACCGGCAAAGCCGTGACCGTCTACGGACAGACTGAGGTGACGCGTGATCTCATGGGCGCGCGCGATGCCTCCGGACTTTCCACCTACTATGATGCGGACGACGTGATCCCCGATGATTTTGCAGGGGACAAACCGCACGTAACCTTCACGCAAGGCGGCGAGAGCCGGCGCATCGACTGCGATTTCCTCGCCGGCTGTGATGGTTTCCATGGCAACAGCCGCGCAGCCATTCCTGAGGCGGCACTGACGCTGTACGAGCGCGAATATCCGTTCGGCTGGCTTGGCGTGCTCGCCGACGTGCCACCGGCAGCGGCCGAGCTGATCTATGCGGCGCATGAGCGCGGGTTCGCGCTTTGCTCGATGCGATCGCGTTCGCGAAGCCGCTACTACATTCAGGTGCCGATCTCAGAAACTGCCGAAGCGTGGACCGACGATGCATTCTGGGAAGAACTCCGCCGGCGTTTGCCGGAGGATGCAGCGGAAAGGATCGTGACCGGTCCGGCGCTTGAGAAATCGGTTGCGCCGCTCAGATCATTCGTCGCTTCGCCGTTGAGATTTGGCCGGCTGTTCCTGTGCGGTGACGCCGCGCACATCGTGCCGCCGACCGGTGCGAAGGGACTGAACCTCGCTGCCAGCGACGTCCACTATCTCGCCGAGGGTCTTCGCGACTATTTCTCCACGCGCTCGGGTAAGGGCCTCGCCGCGTACAGCGACCGTGCGCTCGGGCGCACCTGGGCCGCCGAGCGCTTTTCCTGGTGGATGACCTCAACGCTGCATACGTTTCCGGGCAGTGATGCTTTTGGGCGGCAGCTACAGGCAGCCGAGCGCGCGTATCTCGTTCGCTCGGACGCTGCCCAGACCGCGCTTGCGGAGAACTATGTTGGGTTGCCGTTGTAGGACCGCGACGACCGGCTAGGCCGCGAAGACGGACTGGTGTTGCGCCTGCCGCTCGTAGAACAGGTCGGTGAACGCGGCGGCGGACATCGGCATCGCAAACAGGAACCCCTGCAGCTCGTGGCAGCCGGCGGCGCGTAGTATCGTTGCCTGCTCGGTCGTTTCGACACCTTCCGCGGTTACGCGCAGCCCAAGCGCCGTGGCAAGCGCAACGGTCGCCTGCACGAGCTGCTGCGTCTCCGGCTCGGTAACAATGTTCAGCACGAGGGAGCGGTCGAGCTTGACCTTGTCGAACTTGAAACGGCGCAGGTAGCCGATGCTCGAGTAGCCGGTGCCGAAATCATCCAGCGCGATCGTCACCCCGACGCGGCGCAAGCCTTCGATGGCGGCGAGCGCGCGCTCGGGTTGCGCGAGGAAGTAGCCCTCGGTCAGTTCGATTTCCAGGCGGCCGGGCTGCAGTTTCGCCGAACTCAGGATGCGTGACACGGACGCGGAGAAGTCGGGCTGCTGAAACTGGGTGGGCGAGATGTTGACGGCGAGACGCACGTCCGGCCACCTCGCCGCATCACTGGCCGCTCGGCGGAGCGCCCACGCGCCGATGTCCTCGATCACGCCGATTTCCTCGGCGAGAGGAATGAACTCGGAGGGCGGAACCGGCCCGTGTTCCGCGTTGTTCCAGCGCAGCAGCGCCTCCGCCGCGACGATCCTGCCCGAAAGGGCGTCGAACACGGGCTGGTAAGCCAGCGACAGCTCGTTGTCTTCCAGCGCCCGGCGCAACTGGATAGCCAACCCGATCTTCTCGTGGCGGAGGCGATCGAGGGCAGCATCGTAGTGCAGGTATCGGTTCGTGCCGCTCTGCTTGGCCTGGTACATGGCGACGTCGGCGCGACGCAGGAGTTCCTGCGGTGAAAGGCCCGGCTCCGCCACATGCGCGATGCCGAGGCTGGTGCCGACGACCACTCGACGGCCGTCAATGTCGAAAGGCAGCTTCATCATGTCGATAAAGCGCCTGCTGAATCCATCAGCTTCCTTCTTGGCATCGGCGCCGGTTATGAGCAGCGCAAATTCATCGCCCCCAACGCGCGCCAGGAAATGATTGGCGCCGGTGGCGCGGAAACGCTTCGCCACCATGCGCAGAAGCGCGTCTCCGGTGGCGTGTCCGAACGCGTCGTTTACCTCCTTGAATCCATCGAGGTCGAAATAGACGACGCTGCCGGGCGTGGCGGCGATCGCGGGATCCGCCGCGATGGTTTCGAGCACGTCGACGAATGCCGCACGGTTTGGCAGCCCGGTGAGAGAGTCGTGGGTGGCTGCGAAATGCGCCAGTTGCTGGCGACGGCTTACTTCGCGGACGCCATGGACGGCTACAACGATCAGGCCGAGCATGGTGAGAGACAACAGCGTCAGCATCGCCCAGATGGCGGGGCCGACGCGCGCCTGTGCCTGGCTGCCCAAACGGCGTGGCGACCAGACGAGGTGTCCCACCGTGATGCCGTTCGGGTCCGTCAATGCGACACCGCCGGGCTTGCCGGCGCTGGTGAGGCGAAGCTGATTGATCACGTAGCCTTCGCCGAGATCGGCAACCGCGGCATCATCGAGACGCTTGGCCAGCACCAAGATCCGTGCCCGACTTGGCACGTCCGTCAGGCCGGCCGTGTTGGGGACGACGGGACCAGCGGCGACGGCGGCAAGGCCCCACGGCGTCTTTACGATCCCGGTTTCGACGGCGTACGTGTGACCGTCTCGCGGGAGCCTGGACACCATGACGCTCAGCGAGGCGCCGAAGACTGCCGACGAGGACAGCGCCGCCCTCTGCCCGTCGCGATAGCCGAAGACATCCTTGCCGTTCTCGTCGAGCAGGAACACGGTGTCGAAGAACCCGGCCGACGCGGTGGTGGCGACGAAGTTCTGTTCAACAAACTCGGCGTTGATGCTGCCATAGAGATTGCGGACTGCGTCGTCCCACTCGGCATAGTCCGCGTTTGATTTTCCCAGGGACCGCGAGAACGCCGTGACGGCCGCCACGGTGTAGCGCTCCGTCAGCGAGTCTTCGATGTGGTTTGCTTCGCGCGCGACCTGCGCCAGCGAAAAGACGATGGCGCCTATGGTGGCGGCGAGCACCAGCACCGCCGGCACAGCGAGGCGCATGCCGAGGTCGGGTAGCCAGCGTCGAATGACAGACTCGAGCACCATTGAGGTCTCTCCAACGAGCTACCTCATTGAACTGCCTCTAATTTTTGATGAAAGTGTCTATGAGCCTAGCGCCATGATTAATCGTCTGTATCCGGTTTTGCCGGAGAACAGCCGTTATGGGCCGGACTTGGTTAATGCGGGCGGCGGCGCTCGCCGATAACGCGTCCTCCTACTCCAACGGCAACCATCTCGTGCAATGCGGGTCGGCTCCCAACCGATCTCGCCTTCGCTTGGCCGACTGCATCGCCTTAGCGGCGGCTCCAACCAGGCTCAATTGCCTTTCCCGTTCGGACAGAAGCGCCTTATCGCGTAATGACAACGATAGACAATCTCGTTGACAACGGTGTCGCAACGGCAATTACTGGAACCGGGAGGAATGCAGGACTTTCGACGGAGTTCCTCCTTAGCTACCGGGAGCGTCCGTGACGACAATCCGCACCGTTGCCGCCCGCGCGGGAGTCTCAATCAAGACAGTGTCGCGCGTCTTGAATGATCCCGATTCCGTGGCGGAGGAAACGCGGTCACGCGTCCGGGCGGTCGCCGAGGAGCTGAACTTCATCCCCGACGAGCGGGCGCGGGGCTTCCGGTCTGGGCGATCAGGCACTGTCGGATTCCTGACCGACGTCATTGCGACCACGCCCTACTCGGTTGACATCATTCGCGGCGTCGAGGACGCGCTCGCAGAACGCGGCATCTCCCTTCTCATCGGAAACACAGAAAACCGGATCGGCGGTCTGCCTACGATCCTGCGCGCCTTTCGGGGCAGCCGCGTCGAAGGCGTGGTTTTTGCCGCGATGTACCACCGCGAGGCCAACGACTTCGGCGCCGCGATTTCGGGACCGAGCGTTCTGGTCAACTGCTTCACCACGCTTGCCGACGTGGCGACGGTGTTGCCCGACGACGAGGAAGGCGGCCACCTGGTGGGCCGGCATCTGCTCGAACTCGGCCATCGCCGCATAGGCTTCCTGACGCTGTGGCCCGAGATCGCCGCCATGCAGCTTCGCCGCACGGGACTTGCGCGGGCGTGCAGCGAAGCGGGCGTGTCACTCGCCGAAGATCTTTTCGTCGCCGGACAAAACGGCACCGGGCCGTTCGACCAATCGGTCGCGTTTGCCGCCGCGCGAAACCTCTTATCGCGGCGCGACCGCCCAACGGCGATCTTCTGCGGCAACGACGAGATGGCGCTACAGGTCTATAACGCCGCGGCCGAACTCGGCCTCCGCATCCCGCATGATATTTCCGTCGTCGGCTTCGACGACTACCGGCTGTTTTCCGAAGGCATGCGGCCGGGACTGACGACTGTCGCGCTTTCCTATCAGCGAATGGGGCGCATTGCGGCCGACCTTCTTCTCGACCGCATTGCCGGCAACGAAGTGCCGACCGAGGTCATCCGCGTGCAAGGACCGCTTGTCGTGCGGCAGTCCACGGCGCCGCTGCCATGACGCTCCAGCTGCCGAACATGTGGGTGTGGGACTTCTGGCTGGTTCAGGATGGACCCGCCTATCACATCTTCTTTCTGCAGGCCGACCGCGCGCTTGGCGATCCTGATCTGCGCCACTGGCACGCATCAATCGGCCACGCCGTTTCGACCGATCTCACCAACTGGGAATATCTTGGCGCCTGCTTCTATCCCTCGGCGCAGTCGGCGTGGGACGACGGCACGACGTGGACCGGCAGCATCATCCGGCACGCGGGCACATGGCACATGTTCTACACGGGCACGCGCCGCTCGGAGGAGCGCAAGAAGCAGCGCATCGGACACGCGACATCCACCAATCTCCACGACTGGACGCGCGATCCCGCCAATCCGGTCGTCGATCTCGATCCGCGTTTCTACGAAGAATACGATCCGGCCCTTTGGCACGACCGCTCGCTGCGCGATCCCTGGGTCGCCCCGGATCCCTCGGGTGACGGCTTCCGCATGTGGTTCACGGCGCGCGCCAAGTCGGGCCCCGGCGATGGACGCGGCGTCATCGGTACGGCGCGATCCGGCGATCTGGCGCACTGGACCATCGAGGCGCCGGTTACGGCGCCGGGCGACTTCGGCGAAGTCGAGGTGCCGCAGTTCCTGACCATCAACGGTCGCTACTATCTTCTGTTCTGCACGTCGGCTGCCCGCACCTCGGCAAAGCGGCGCGAGGAATTTGCGCGCAGAGGCAGACCTCTGGAGACCGGCACCCACTACTTCACCGCCGAAAGCCCTGCCGGCCCATGGCAGCTCGGGCCGCTGCCGTTCCTTTCGGGGGGCACCGACGGACTCTACGCCGGGCGCGTGATCAACGACCCGGCGGGCAATCCCATCTTTCTCGGATTCATGGGCAATGACGCCGACGGAAAATTCCGCGGCGCGATCTCAAATCCGATCCCGGTCATCGTCAGCGCGGACGGCCGCCTCAGGCTCGATCCGTTCGTCGCCGACGACGAAACCCAGTCCCTCTCCCGCATCGTGGGGACTGAAATGACAACAGAGAAAAAGAGCCATCACGGAGGAACAGCATGAAAAAGCGCCTACTTTCCGCCGGCGCCCTGATTGCCGGAAGCATTCTTGCCGTCGCCAGCTACGCGACAGCGGCCGCCGCCGCCGATATGCCCAAGGAGCTCACCGACGCGCTTGCCGGCAAGTACAAGGGTACGAAGGTGACGGCGTTCGGCGCGTTCGCCGACGCCGACGAGGTCAAGTTCAACCAGAACGTCGCGGATTTCGAAGCCAAGACCGGCATCGATATTCAGTACGAAAGCTCGAAGCAGTTCGAGGCAACGATCTCGACGCGCGTGGATGCCGGCAACGTTCCCGACATCGTCGACTTCCCGCAGCCCGGCCTGATGGGCAGCATTGCCAAGACCGGCAAGCTGATCGACCTCACCACCTTCATGAGCCCGGAGTACCTCAAGGGCCAGTACATCCAGAGCTGGCTCGACATGGCGACGAAACCTGCCGCCGGCGGCAAGGCCTCGATGGTCGGCGTGTGGGAACGCGTCAACGTCAAGAGCCTCGTCTGGTATCCGAAGAAGGCGTTCGATGCGGCCGGCTACAAGGTGCCGACGACGTGGGACGAACTGGCCAAGCTGCAGGATCAGATCGTCGCCGACGGCGACACCCCCTGGTGCATCGGCATCGAATCGGGCGCCGCGACCGGTTGGGCCGCGACGGACTGGATCGAGGAATTCATGCTGCGCACCACGTCGCCCGAGAACTACGACAAGTGGACGACCGGCGAGCTCAAGTTCTCTTCGCCGGAAGTGAAGAAGGCCGCCGAAGCGGTCGGCAAGATCTGGCTTGACCCGAAGATGGTCTACGGCGGCGCCAAGGGCATCGTCTCGACCTCGTTCGGCGACGCGCCGGCCCCGATGTTTGCCGATCCGCCGAAGTGCTGGCTGCACAAGCAGGGCAACTTCATCGTTTCCTTCTTCCCGAAGGATCGCGACCTGAAGCCGAACGTCGACTACGGGTTCTTCTACCTGCCCGGCATTGATCCCCAGTATGGCAAGCCGGCGCTGGTCGGCGGCGACGTCTGGGCGATGTTCAACGACCGTCCGGAAGTTCGCGCCGTGATGGAGTGGTTCACGCGCGGGGAGCATCTCAAGACCTGGCTCGCCTCCGGCGGCACGATCGCACCGCAGAAGGACGCGGACCTTTCGTGGTACGGCAACGAGATCGACCGCGGGGTCGCGGACATTCTCGCCAACGCCACCAGCGTTCGCTTCGACGGCTCCGACCTGATGCCGGGCGAAGTCGGTGCCGGATCGTTCTGGAAGGAGATGACCTCCTGGGTCAGTGGCTCCGAAGACCTCGACACGGCGCTGAAGAACATCGACGCCTCGTGGCCGAACAAGTAGCACGATAGACTGGCGGGGCTGCCGTATCGTCGGCGGCCCCGTCGAGTTCGCCGATGTCCGTATCCGCCACGCCAGCATCCCTGACTAACGCTCACGCGCGCCCGGTATTGCGGGCCGCGATCGCGGTTGTCGTGGCGTTCGTGGCAGCCACTGCACTCTGGCAGGGGTTTTTCTATCTCCGCGACAGCGATGCGCCGAAGCTAGTCACCGCCGCATATGCCGTGGTCTGGGCAGCTGCCGGGCTCACCCTCTTTTTCTTTGCGGCAAATCGCATCGTGGAGAGCCTGCCGCTCCGCTGGGCGACCCTGCTGCAACCCTTCATCTTCATCGGGCCCGCGATCGTACTTGTCGGCTACTACCTGGCCCTGCCGACGGTACGCACGTTTATCGCCAGCCTGTTCGACCGGGATGGCTCGGTCTTCATCGGGCTATCAAACTACGTGACCGTGTTTACCCAGCCTTCGATGCTGGTGACGTTTCGCAACAACCTGATGTGGATCTTCTTTGGGGCCAGCCTCACGGTCATCTTCGGCCTCGTTGTAGCGACGTTGGCCGATCGCAGCCGCTTCGAGAAGACCGCGAAGGCCATCGTATTCATGCCGATGGCGATCTCGCTCGTCGGTGCGGGCATCATCTGGAAGTTCGTCTACGCGCTTCGCGACGTAAGCGATCCGCAGATCGGCCTGCTCAACGCCGTCGTCGTCGCCTTCGGTGGAGAGCCGCAGGCGTGGATCGCGCAGCTTCAGCCGTGGAACAACCTGTTCCTGATCGTGATCGTGGTGTGGGCGCAGACCGGGTTTGCCATGGTGCTGTTCTCGGCGGCGCTGAAGGGAGTATCCGGAGAGATGCTGGAGGCGGCGCGCGTCGATGGTGCGAGCGAACTTCGCATCTTCTTCCAGATCATGATCCCGGCCATCAAGGGCACGATCATCACCGTCACCGCAACGGTCGTGATCTTCACCCTCAAGATTTTCGACGTGGTCATCGTCATGACGGGCGGCCAGTACGGCACGGATGTCATAGCGACGCAGTTTTACAACCAGTACTTCGTCAACCGGAACTTCGGACTGGGTTCAGCGATCGCGATCGTGCTCCTGGTCGCCGTGACACCGGTGATGATCTACAACCTCCGCCAGTTTCGCCGGAACGACAGGACATGACCTCCGCGGAACCCGTCCGGCAACGACTGCCCGACCTCGTGATCAACGGGACGCTGGTGGTCGTTTGCCTGCTGTGGCTGCTGCCATCGTTCGGGCTGTTTGCTTCCTCGTTCCGCACGCGCGACGACATTCTCACGACGGGCTGGTGGACCATCGTTCCGCATCGCGAATGGGTAACGACGCAGACGATTGCGCCGGGAGCCGATCTCGATCGCGACCAGCCCATGGAGTTCGCGGGCGCGAGGGGCACCTTCGTAGAGCTCCGCCAAGGGGTGATTGCTCCCGACGGGCGGCGCGTCCTTTGGGTCGGCAACAAGCGCGCCGGCACCGTTCAGGTGCAGGAGCGCGAGTGGACCGGCTTGCCTCAGTTCACGCTGCAAAACTATCGCGACGTGCTGACCGGCAAGACGTACGAGATCACTGACGCCGATGGCACGAAGCATACGCTAAAGGGTGACGATCTTTCCGGCGCCTTCGTGAACTCGCTTGCCGTCACCATTCCCTCGGTCGTCATTCCCGTCGTGCTGGCGGCGTTTGCCGCCTACGGCTTCGCCTGGATGCGCTTTCCGGGACGCAAGATCATCTTCGCGGTCGTCGTTGCGCTACTGGTGGTGCCGCTGCAGATCGCCCTCGTCCCGGTGCTCAGCGACTACGTTCGCCTGCACCTGAACGGAACGTACCTCGCGATCTGGCTGGCGCACGCCGGATTCGGCCTGCCGCTCGCGATCTATCTTCTCTACAACTACATTTCGGCCCTGCCGCGCGACATCATGGAGGCGGCGGTCGTCGACGGCGCGTCGCATTTCACCATCTTCTTCCGGCTGATCATCCCCCTGTCGGCGCCGGCGCTCGCGTCCTACGCCATCTTCCAATTCCTCTGGGTTTGGAACGACTATCTGGTGGCGCTCATCTTCATCGGCAGTCAGCCGGGCGTGCAGGTGCTGACGATGCGTCTGGCCGAGATCGTCGGCTCGCGCGGCAACGACTGGCACCTGCTCACGGCTGGCGCATTCATCTCGATGGTCCTGCCGCTCGCGGTCTTCTTCTCCCTCCAGCGCTATTTCGTCCGCGGCCTGCTCGCCGGCTCGGTCAAATCTTAGGAAAGCATCACTCCCATGAAGCATCGGCGTCTCGGCAACTCCGGGCTGCTCGTTTCTGAGCTGGCACTCGGCACAATGATCTTCGGCGAGAAGAGCGATCGCGGGGTCGCTGTCGATGAGGCAGGACGGATCATCGCCCGCTACCTCGACGCCGGCGGCAACCACTTCGATGTCGCCGACGTCTACGCCGGCGGCATGGCCGAAACCATCGTCGGCGGAGCGACAAAAGCCGTGCGCGACCGGCTCGTGCTGACAACCAAGGTGCGCTGGCCGACGGGCAACGGCCCGAACGACGTCGGGCTGTCGCGCTACCACATCATCGACAGCACGGAAGCAAGCCTGCGCCGCCTGCAAACGGACCGGATCGACATTCTCTACATGCACGGCTGGGACGCGTGGACGCCGCTCGAGGAATCGCTGCGCGCGTTCGACGATCTCGTGTCTGCAGGAAAGGTGCGCTACGTCGGCGTTTCCAACTTCAAGGCGTGGCAGGTGATGAAGGCACTCGGCCTCAGCGACCGCCACGGCTGGGCGCGCTTCATTGCCGCGCAGTATCAATACAGTCTCGTAGTGCGCGACGTCGAAAGCGAGCTGACCGACCTGTGCTCAGCCGAAGGCGTTGGCCTCGTGCCATGGGGACCGCTGGGCGGAGGGTTCCTCAGCGGCAAGTATGTGAAGGGCGCGCGCCCGACAGACGCCGCCGCGGGCCGCATCGCGGGGACACCCGACGCGTGGGAGGAATCGTGGGAGCGCCGATCGACTGACCAGAACTGGCGGATCGTCGATGTGGTCAACGGCATCGCCAAGGCGCGCGGAACGCCGGCCTCGCATGTGGCCTTGGCCTGGCTGCTCTCGCGGCAGGCCGTTTCATCCGTGATCGTGGGCGCGCGGACCGTTGAGCAACTGGATGCCAACCTCGGAGCGGCAGACCTGATCCTCGAAACGGCGGAAATCGAGAAACTCGACGCGGTGTCGGCAGTGCCGAAGTCCTACCCCGACCGCGCGGTAAATTCGGCGTCGCGGTAGCTGTCGTCAGACTGCGTCGCCGTATTGCGGAAACGCACCACGGACATCGAACTAGACGACGCGTAGAGAGCGGCGTCTGCCCGGTGGTTGCCTGGCATCGTCGGCGCTGCCGTTTACACGGGGCGGCTGGTCGCTTTCGCGGCCGATCAGCGTGAGCGGCCACACTTCCCGCAAGATGCGGGGGCCGTCGGGCCCGGCGTGCTGCGGTATCGACATCATCAACAGGTCGGCAAGCCTTTCTCCGACGGCCTCCGGATTGATGGTGAAGCCGGTGAGCGCCGGCGACAGATAGTCGGAGAACGCGGTCGAGACTACGACCATTACGGCCACGTCACGCCCCGGAGACAGGGAAAGATCGGCGAGGGCCTTGTACCCGCCCAGGGCCATTGCGTCGTTGTTATAGATGATCGCGGTCGGCCTGTTCGGTCCACGCATCAGTTGCTCGGTGGCCGAATATCCTCCCTGCTCATTGACTTCGCCAATAGCCACAAACGCCGGGTCCACGACCAGTCCGTGGCGCTTTATCGCTTCGCGATAACCCTGGCGAAAAAGATGGGCGAAATTCAAACTCGGCGTAGGCGTCACCGTAGCGACGCGGCGGTGGCCCAGTCCTGCCAGCCGGGTGACCGAGTCACGGCCAGCGCGCACGAAATCGAAATCGATGGCCGCGTAGGACTTCCCGCCCGACTCGCTGCGGCCGAACGTTGCAAACGGAAAGCCCACCTTCGCCAGGTATTCGATGCGCGGATCGCGCCGATGCGTCCACGCAAGCACGATCGCGTCCACCCATCGCGACTCGACGATACGACGCAGGCGGTCGAGATCGTCGCCTGGATCATCCATCACCGAGATGAGTTCGCAGGCGTGCCGCGTGAGGCCGATCTGGAGGCCGCGCAGGAACGGCATGAAGATTGGTTCGCCGTATTGATGATCGCCGGGGTGTGGCTGAAACATGAAGGCGATGGCGTGCGTTCGGCCCTTGCGCAGATTCCGGCCGGACAGGTTAGGCGAGTAGTTGAACCTGGCGGCCGCTTTCAGAATGCGTTCGCGCGTCTCAGCGCCAACGCCGCTTCGTCCGGCCAGCGCCCGGGAAACGGTGCTGATCGACACATTCAGGTGCCGTGCCAGGTCGCGAATATCCAAAGCGTTCTCATCCTCAAATTGTGGCGCTGGTTTTTAGGAGGTCGCTCCGACGTTGACAATGTAAATCCCCTGATATTTGTTACGCAAACGTTTGCGCGCAAACGTTTGCTCGAATCGTCTGCAAAGGACGACGAGCTTCGGGAGGAAGGGACGTTGCCGAGAGTCGTGCTGGTCGGATGCGGCGCCATGAGCAAAACATGGCTGGAAGCCGCGCGAGCCGTGGACAAGCTATCCATCGTTGGATTGGTGGACGTCGACCTGTCGCGGGCGCAGGCGCGCGCGGCCGAATTCCGTCTGGATGCGGCCGTGGTCGGAGACTCGCTGGAAGCGGTGCTTCAGGAAACCAGGCCCGACGCGGTTTTCGATATCGTCGTTCCCGCGGCGCGCTCGCAAGTGGCGCTGACGGCCATAGACCACGGTTGCCACGTCCTGACCGAAAAGCCGTTGGCGGCAACGATGGACGAGGCGCGCGCGATCATCGCTGCAGCGCAACACGCCAAGCGAATCCATGCGGTAGTTCAGAATCGCCGCTACATCGCGCCTCTGCGGCGGATACGACGCCTATTGAAGACCGGAGTGATCGGCCGCCCGACGAGCATCCACGCCGAGTTCTTCCTGCCGCCGCACTTCGGCGGCTTCCGCGAAGAAATGGACCATGTGCTGTTGCTCGACATGGCGATCCATACCTTCGACGCGGCGCGCGCGATGACGGGACTGGAGGCACTGCACGTCTACTGCCGCGAATGGGAGCCACGAAACAGCTGGTACCATCAGGGCTCTTCGGCAGCCGCCATCTTCGAGATGAGCGAGGGCGCCCTGTTCACCTATCGCGGCAGCTGGTGCGCCGACGGCATGAAGACCAGTTGGGAGTCGTCGTGGCGCATCGTCGGGGAGCGCGGCAGCGTCACCTGGGATGGTTTCGACAACATCAATGCCGAGGTGGCCGACGCGACGGAGCGCGACGGGCTCTTTTCCCGTACGCGTGCGGTGGAGATCCCTCCCCTCGACACCGCCGATGCTATCGGCGGCCATCTCGGCGTCATGCGGCAGTTCGTGGCCGCCCTCGAAGGCGGGCCGGCGCCTGAAACTTCCGGCGCCGACAATCTCAAAAGCCTGGCGATGGTCTTTGGCGCGATACGCAGCGCCGAGACCGGCAGCCGAGTACCAATCGAGAGCTGATCCACCATGCATTCGGACAATCCACTTCTTGATGTGCGCATCGGCACCATGGTCAAGGCGAACGAGCCTGATCCCGCGACCGCCATCCGAAGCCTCGTCGCGCAGGGCTTTGAAAGCGTCGAGCCGTTCTTCTGGCAAACCATCGGCAACAAGGACATTCCGCGGCTTGCCGGTGAGATACGCGATGCCATCGGCGACAGCGGTGTTGTCGTCGGCGCGCTCGGAATGTTCGGCAATCCGCTGGAGACCGACCCGCTCGACGTTGAGACATTGCGCGGCTGGGAGACGTTGATCGACAACGCGCATCTCTTCGGCACGGATATCGTTGCCGGCTTTACCGGTCGCGTGCGCAACCGCCCGCTGCCCGAAAGTCTGCCGCGCTACAGGCAAGTGTGGAGCGAGCTGGCGCGGCGCGCGGCCGACAAAGGCGTCCGCATCGCCTTCGAGAACTGCGCGATGAACGGGAATTGGGCGACAGGCGACTGGAACATTGCTCACAATCCGGATGCGTGGGAGCTGATGTTCGACGCGGTCCCGAACAGCAACATTGGCCTCGAGTGGGAACCCTGCCACCAGCTCGTGTACCTGATCGATCCGATACCGCAGATCAAACGGTGGGCGGCGCGGATTTTTCATGTGCACGGCAAGGACGCGACCGTGCGGTGGGATGTCATTCGGGAACACGGGATCTTCGGGAAGCATCCGTTTGTTCAGATGCGCACGCCCGGCTTCGGCGACAGCGACTGGACGCGCATCATCAGTGAACTGCGCCTCGCCGGCTTCAAAGGCTCGATAGACATCGAGGGCTGGCACGACCCGGTGTACCGGGATTCCCTCGAAATGACCGGCCAAGTTCGTGCGCTGGCATACCTCAAGGAGTGTCGGGGAGGTTCCGAGTACGTGAAAGCCGCGTGAGGTTTGCGGCAGCCGTGACTGCCGGCCAAGGCCGGAAAATTGGAAGCCCAAATGGGCAAAAAGGGAGGAAGTCGATGAGCCATGCAATGAAATTGAGTGGCCTGCTAGCCGCCGTGGCGGCGCTGGCCGTTACCGCGGTAGCGAACCCCGCCGCTGCGGACGCGCTTCGCGACAAGTGGTGCAAGGACGTGCACCTGCGCTTCTTCGCCGGCGGCGCGGAAGGCGATGCGTTTGCCTCGATCGTCTACAACGGCGCGCTCCAGGCTGCGAAGGATACTGGCGCCCAGGTCGACTACGTGTTCTCCGGCTGGAAGGCGGAGACGATGGTGCAGCAGCTGCGCGAAGCTATTGCCGCCAAGCCGAACGGCATTGCCATGATGGGCCATCCCGGCGAAGCCGCGATCATGCCGCTGGCTGAGGATGCAGCGAAAGCCGGCATCAAGATGATGTACCAGAACGTGCCGCTGCCGGGCGTCGTTGCCAAATTCGGTGGTGGCTACGTCGGTGCGCAGCAGGCGCCGCAGGGCAAGGCTCTCGGCGAAGAGGCGGTCCGCCGCTTTGGCCTGAAGTCCGGCGACTCGGTGATCGTGTTCGGACCGTTCGATCAGCAACCGGAACGCTACGTGCGTGAGGGAGCGACGGCCGACGCACTGGAGGCGGCCGGCCTGAAGGTCACGCGCATCCCGTCACCGACTGAATGGGCGGCCGATCCCAACCTTGCGATACCGGCGGTTACCGCTGCTTTGACCAACGATACGAAGGTCAGGGCGATCATCTATCCGGGCGGCCAGCTGCTCGGTAATGCGGCGGCTTACATGCAGGCCGCCGGCAAGAAGCCGGGGGAAATCATCAATATCGGCTTCGACACGAGCCCGCAGATCGTCGCCGGGTTCAAGGACGGCTGGGTGCAACTCACCGCCGACCAGCAGCCGTTCCTGCAGGGCTACATGCCGATCGTGAGCCTCTGCCAGCAGGTCGTCTATGGCCTGGCGCCGATCAACGTCGACACCGGCGCAGGGTTTGTGACGCCCGACAACTACGCGGCGGTCGCCGACCTCGCCAAGGAAGGACTGCGTTAGTAGAGTCTGTGCCGCCCGCCACAGCGCGGGCGGCACAGTCCGATCGAGAGCGGCAATGGCCCAGCACATCATCGAACTGAAGAACATCACCAAGTCGTTCGGCACGGTCTACGCTCTGGGCGGCGTCAGCCTCCACGTCGATCCGGGGGAGGTCGTCGGGTTGCTCGGCGACAATGGCGCCGGCAAGTCGACGCTGATCAAGATACTCGCCGGCGTAATCAAGCCGACTTCAGGCGAAATCATCGTCAAAGGCGAACGCGTTACCAACTGGAGTCCCGCCCGGTCGCGCGCTGCCGGCATCGAAACGGTGTTTCAGGATCGTGCTCTCGCGGTCCAGCAGTCGATCGTGCGCAATATCTTCATGGGCCGCGAGCTGGCCGGCCGGTTCGGCTGGCTGAACCTGCGCAAGCAGGTGAGCGAGGCCGAGCGCCTGATGCGGGAGATTGGCTTCACGTCCAAGGTGTTCTCGCCCAATTCCATCGTCGGACAACTTTCGGGCGGAGAGCGGCAGGGCGTCGCCATCGCGCGCGCGATCCTCAAGCAGGCGAATCTCATCGTGCTCGACGAACCGACGACCGCGCTCTCGCTCACGGAAACGGCGAAGGTTTTCCACTTCGTGCGGCAGGTGCGCGAGTCTGGCCGCTCGATCGTGTTCATCGGCCATAACATTCACCACGTCTATGACATCGCGGAGCGCTTCGTTGTGATCGATCGCGGCCGCGTCTCGATGGAAAAGAAGAAGACGCAAGTGGCCTCCGCCCAGGAACTCATCGAGTACATGGAACGGGTGGCAAGAGCGCAGGAAATGCCCGCCGGGGAGATGGCGTAATGGCCGAGGTTTCCAGAATGACTGCTCCGGCGTCACGGGCGCTGCACCCGTCCGAGCGGCCGCTCCGCAAATTCTTCTTCTCCAATCGCGCGGCGCTTGGATCGTTCGCCGTTTTCGCCGCGATGCTCCTCATCTTCTTCGCTGCCAATCCGCGCGTTTTCTCAAGCTGGGGTCTTTACGCCGCAGTTCTCACGACGCTGCCGGTCGCGCTGTTCATGGCGGCGCCGCTGGTGTTCGTTGTTACCTCGGGCGAGATCGACCTTTCTTTTCCCGCCATGATGGGTTTTGCGTCGCTAGCGTTTGCCTACGTCGTTCAAGCCGGGTTCGATCCGTTCCTGGGCATGGCGGCCGCGCTCGTGGTGGGAGGTCTTCTCGGGTTTGGCGTCGGCGCGCTTGTGGTCTACGGCGGCCTGTCGTCTCTGGTGGCGACACTCGGGATGAATTTCATGCTGCGCGGCCTCATACTCATCCTGACGAATTCCAAGTCGATCGCCGTGCCGCAGGTGCGCGATACGATCGCGTTCAAGCTGACGTCGATACAAGTTGGCGGTATCCCGCTGCAGATCGTCTGGGCGATCGCATTCGTGATCTTTTGTGCCCTTCTCTACAACCGCCACCGCTTCGGGGCACAGGTGCATGTGGTCGGCGACAATCCGGACAGCGCCAACGAGATGGGCATCAATGTGAGCCTCGTTCGCGTCAAGGTCTTCGGGTTCATGGGGGTGGGCGCCGCGCTGGCGGGCGTATTCTCGACGATGATCAACTTCACTTGGTGGCCCACATCGGGTGATGGATACCTGCTCCCGGTGATCGCTTCCGTTTTCGTGGGTGGCACGCCACCTTGGGGCGGCATCGGCACCGTCGTCGGCGGAGCGATCGGCGCTCTTACCGTTTCCTTTATCCAGACGGGCGTGCTCGGCGTCGGGCTATCGGGCTTCTACGTGCAGTTCTTCTACGGACTGATCATTATCCTGTCGCTCCTCGGTCATCGGTGGAACCAGGCCCGGTACCGGTAAGGCGCGAGGGTGAAACCGCACCCGTTGCGGACTGCCGACGCGCGCAATGACCCGCAACTTGGGTCCGAGGCCTCGCAACGCGTCCGCGAAATCCTGCGCTAAACGAGGCGGCCGGAATTAGTGCTTTCGCGGACTCGAAAACGCTCTAAAACTCGTCGCATGCAGCGACGCTTCGACGGAAACCTTGCGGGATGACGGCGGCGGAATCGCAGCCGAAGTTGGTTGACGTATCGCAGCCGGTTGCCGCCGCAAGGGCCCGGCTGACAGCGATTTCGGGCCTACACAAGCGGTTTGGTGTCATCCGCCTCTGGCCTGAACTGCAGGTGGCCGAGCACGAATGCATCGAGAGACTGCGCCGCGCTGCGGCGATGATAGGGGCGCAAGTCGTTGACCTTGATCGCTACAGCCGGCCCCTCCAAACGGCCGATGCCGGCGAGCTCGATTTCATCCTGAACCTGCACTTCGATTCACCGAAGTGCACCGCCGATATTTCAATCGGTGCTCTCTGGAACCCTCTCCAGTTCTATTTCGATTTTGGCTTCGAGCGCGTCTGGTCCAACCAGATGTCGCATGATCTGTTCGCGTGGACGGGCGCAGACCAGATCCAACGTCTTGTAGCTGCGGAGCGAGGATCGGCCGCAGAGTGGATGGCGCCGCTCAATCACACCATAGCGGAGCCGCTATTCGTTCCGACCGCCAAAACTCGCTACGACGCCTTCTACTGCGGCATCAACTGGGAGCGGCTTTCCGCCCGCAAGGGCCGCCATCACGAGTTTCTTTCGGCGCTCGATCGTATCGGCCGCCTCAGGGCCTACGGGCCCAGCGAAATGCGAGGCGTGCGGGTCTGGGAAGGATTTGCAGGGTATCGGGGACCGCTTCCGTTCGACGGCCACTCGGTCGTCCGCAAAGCGTGGGAATGCGGGGCAACCCTCGTGCTGTCGTCGGAGGCGCACAAAGCCTCGGGCATCATGTCGAACAGATTTTTCGAGGCTGCCGCCGCGGGGTCGGTCATCCTCGGCGACGACCACCCCTTCATTCGGCAGGCCGCCGGCGACGCGTGGGTGCAAATTCCGCAAGAATTGTCGGACGCAAAACGTGCCGCGTTCGTTGACGACGTGCTGGCCGACTTCGAAAAAAATCCCGGGCGAGCGGTAGCCCTGGCGCGCGCCGCCCAATCCCGCCTGATCGATTCATATTTCCTGTGCAGTCAGATCGCCGGCCTTTTCGAGGCCGCCGACAAGCTGAGGCAACGGCAACACGCCCCGGCACGCACTCCTGCCACGAGGAAACGCACCGACATAGTCGTGCAGGCACTGGGTCGCGACGCGGCACAACTGGAACACTACGCGACAGATCTTCACGCAAACTTCGGCGATGCTGCGAATATAATCATTGTTGCCGGCAAGGAGAGCAGCGGCCTCCGGCGCATCGCCGACGTAACGGTCGTCGACAGCTCAGCTTTCGCCAGCGACCGGATGCTGGACATCATTTCGACGTTCAACGCCGTGCGTCACGCTCTCATCAGCCAAAAGGTCATTTTCGCGCTCGGCATAGAACGATACCTCGGCAATGCCGCTGCCATCGCTGCCGAAGCGTTTCCGCCCAACTCGATCGGTCGTTTGGGCTTCGTCGCGAAGCACCACCATGAGGGCCAAGAGCACTACACGTACTTCTCGGACATAAACACCCATGACTTCCCGGATACCGCGGCCATCGGAAGCTACGTTTTCGATCGCGAATGGTTGACGGAGAATTCGTCGAGGCCGGCGTTCACGCCGAAAGGGCTGACGCGCCTCGCGGCGCATAGCGGGTCGCCGCTTGGCATCTCGTATCCTACCGCACTGCAAGTCGATCTTATTGCGTGGCAGGCGCTGGTCGACGGGGGGCACGCGCCGACAAACTGGTTTGGGCAGCAGGACGCATTTGTCGATCGCGTTGCTGCCAAGCAGACGGACGTTAATGGAGACGTCTTCGTCATTCCGCCCGGCGCAGCATCGTCCTTCTACCCGCCGGGGGGGACTATTGAAGCGGCGCTGAATTCCCTTCGGCCCGAGGCGCGGCTCAATCTCGCCCGGGGACTTTTCGAGGCGCTTCCGATTCCGGCTTGGTCGAAGCGGGTGCTGCGCATGATACGCCGGCGCCTGTAGCCCCTAAGTCTACGCCCGGATCTTGTCCTGATTTTCGGCGTACCAGGCGTACGTGCGAGCAATGCCGGCCGCCAGCGATATGCGCGGCGTGAAGCCGAGCTGGCGCAGCGCCGAGTTGTCGACGATGCGGTTCAGTATCCCGACCGGCGCGTCAGGCAAGAACTTGGCCTTGGGCAACCCCGCAGCCTTCACGATCTCCGCAGCCACTTCCTGAACCGTGTGGCTCGTTTGCGACGAGATGTTCATGACGTGGGCCCCGCCTTGCCGGAGACACAGCAGGATTGCGGTGGCGGCGTCTTCCGCATGCAAGAAGTCGCGCCGCGCGCGGCCGTCGCCCCACACCTCGAAATCGCCACCGCGCTTGGCGGCTCGATAGGCCTTTGCGATCAGTGAAGGAATGACGTGACCGTTCTCCGTGTCGAAGCGGTCATTCTCCCCATAGAGGTTGGTGAATACGCCGTACGTGTATTCGAGGCCGATTTCGCGGTTGAGAATCTGCAGGTAGCTGTAGGCGTGGCGCTTGGCCAAGGCGTAGCCGAACTCGCCATAGTGCGGCAGACCTTCGAACAGCATTTCCTCTTTCAGAGGCAGGCTGGGATAGGGGAAGGGGTATGAAGCCACGCTGCCGGCGTAAAAACAGCGGCGAACCGGCGTCCTGCGGATTGCGGCGAAAAGGCTGTTGTTCATCAAGGTGTTGAGTTCGATGGACAACGACTGATTCTTCATGTTGCCGAGCAGGCCGAACACCACCGATGCCAGGTGGATAACGTATTCAGGCTGATTGTCCGCGAGAAACCGGGCGGTTGCCTCTGCATCCAATAGATCGAGATCCGACCTGGTCGGAGCAATCACCCGATTAAAGCCGGTTTCACTAAGCAGATTGCGGACCGCGTGGCCCACGAGCCCGCTGCCCCCGGTGATCAGGATGCGCGCGTCACTGGCGTCGAGGCGGTCGGACGCCGACTTCCGCGCATCATTCTTGAGCATGTCGCCGTCGCCTCAAAACAGTGCCGCACCAAGGGATTCGTCGAAGCACTCCTCGGTAAGAGAAGTCGCGAAAGAGATTGTCTATCTCATGGCGTAACGGTCGAGTGACGCAGATCACGGGTGAAACTAGCTGCCCAAGCCGCGGCTCAATGCGTAGAGCCAGGAAGGCAGATCATTGCGCAGCCTCCCGATCGGCTCTGCGGCAGAACGTATGTCCCGGACTTCCGTTCCATGGAGTTGGTCAATTGCGGCGATCAGATCGTCACCCGGCTGGTTGACCAACCACTTCTGGTTCAACGATCGGGCGGCACGCTTGCCCGACAGCGCGATGCTCTTGGCCACGGCAAAGCGGTCAGCGGGTGAGGCTACGTAGTGCCGGCGGGCAAGCTCCGTGTACGCCGCCGCATCCCCCGCCAGTAGCGCCAGCATCTCAAATATTTCACTGGCCTGGTCGTATTGGGGGTTCGCCAGAATGGTTGAGCGCAGCTCTCCGTAGAGCGCAGACCGGCGGTCGATGTCATCCACGAAGGCCCGGTATAGCTTTTGGCCCGTCGAATCCGAATGGGGCTGGAGATGCGCTGGCCAGTTGGACCCTAAATCGCCGCCGGCCCACGCTTCAACGTAGGGTGCAAATGCCGACGCGGGCTCTATGGGAACCTCGCCGTGGAGCAACGTCTTCACCCTCGGCGCCCTTGTAACGCGGCCGCCCTCTCCGTCCCACTTCAATTCCTTGACGAACGGCACGCCGGGGCCGAAGTCGCGCTGAAGGAGCAGCATCTCAAAAGACGCGACTGCACTAGCGCTTTTCAATATCGCCGCAAACTCCGGCGCGCTTTGCACCCGGTCCATTTCCCATCGGTTCATCTTGTGTAGCGGGCCGGCGTCGAAATTGATGATCCTTGGCCCCGCCTTGCCGGTTTTGGCGACCCAAGTTCGCTCGACCAGCCACGCCAGCCATCCACCAAGCGAAGCTCCGACCAGAACAGCCCGTGACGGATCGACGTCGGCAAGCTCGGCGACGATGGCAGACGCAATCCCCAACCAATCGTGCCCGTCGTAACTGCGATGACCCTTGTCCGTGTACTCGACGATCTTGACGACGTGATCGAGAGTAAGGGCGCGGGAAAGATGGACCCCTGCCCCGGTCCAACCGCCGCCAGCCGGTATGCCTACAAGAACCGGAACATCGCCAAGCGCGCTTGCGGCGCGCGTCGGCTCGACAATGCGGACCAGCGAATCGGCAACGCCACCGGTGATCTGGCGCACGTAACCTGCCATCCGTGTTGGTGGCGAGCTTGGCGCTGTTGCTTCCGTGCCGGCTCGCTCCAGCAGTCGTTGCTCAACGAGTTTGATCTGGGCGCCGAGTACCGAGTTGAAGAAAAGCTCCGACACCGTGATCTTGACGCCGAACCTGTCGCGCAGGACGCCGGACAGCAGCAGCACGCCGAGGGATGTGCCGCCCAGATCCTTGAAGTCGTCCTCGAGGAACACTTCGCTTCGGGCCAGCAGAGATTTCCAGATGGCGGCCACATCCCCGGCAATCGTTCCCGCTGCCGGTGTCGTTCGAGCGTGGGTGTCGAAGCCCTTCGAAACCCGCGCGCGCAGTTCGTTGAAAGCCACCTTGCCTGAGCTTGTCCGGGGCAGTTCATCGACGATGCGTACCGTGCCGGGCCAAGCATTCCGCGGCAGCTCGGCTTGGCAAGCCTTCTCGATGGTCGAGCGGAGCTCGTGAATATCGCCGTGGCCGGCGCGCGGCACGACGAAAGCAGCGAAGTAGGTACCCGTGGGCATCGCTACATCGACGACGGCGACCTGATGCACCGCGGGCAGGCCCTCGATGATCTTCTCTATCCCGCCGAGTTCGACACGCACTCCTGCAGCCTGCACCTGCCGATCCTGACGCCCGATGTAGTAAAGCTTGGCATCGTCGCCGATCCAGCCGAGATCGCCCGAGCGGTAAAACGGCACCGTCTCACCGGCCGAATTCGTGCGTTGGACCAGACGGTCGCCGTTGAGGCGATCATCAAAATAACCGACCATGCCGCGGCGCGGCGCGATGAGAATCTCGCCCGGCAGGTTTGCCGGCATGGGCATCAGGGCGCCGGGGTCGCACACCTCGACGGTATAGCCATCCAACGCCTTGCCAATCGGGACATTGGGGCCAACCGATTTGCCTAACAGGTCCCACGTCGCCCAGACGGTTATCTCCGTTGGCCCATAGAAATTTGCAAATCGCCTGGTGCCCTCGATTTCCAGCAGCTGCTTCGCCGTGTGGCGCGGCAGAGCTTCGCCGGTCAGCAACACCAAATCGAAGCCGCTGATAATCTTCTCGTCCTGATCGATCAGTGCGCCGATTGCGGTTGGCGACGTGATGAGACTCTTCACCCCTGCCGCCTGCAGTTCTGCGAAAGCATGCGACGTCAGCTCATATTCGTCCCGGAAGTGAACTGCGTGGCCGAGGAGCCACGTCGTCCACAGGACGCCGGTGAAGACGTCAAATCCGATGTTCGGCCCCGGCAGGGTCTTTCCGTCCGGCCAAATCCCCGTGTTCGCCACGACGCGCACGAGATCGACCATCGAGACGTGGGACTGGATGATTCCCTTTGGCGCGCCGGTGGTGCCGCTTGTGAACATCAGGTAGGCAGCGTCACGGAGGACCGCTGGTGGTGTATCGGCGCGGGCCTTGGCGGGGTGCGTGAAGAGATGCACGGACCCGGCAGGCGTATCTATGAGTCCGGAATGCGTGAACTCTGCAGCTTCTGCCGGAAGCGTCGCTGACGCGGCCAGGATTACGCCGACCCCAGCGTCCTTCAGCATGCGGCAAGCGGTGCGAACGGGTGTCTGGTGTCCGATCGGAAGAACCGCGGCGCCGGCCCTCAGGATTCCGAGCGCCGCTATCGGGTAGCGCCGGGTAGTTCCAGCAGCTTCGCTTTTCGTGGCGTGGTTGCCCTCCCAGAAGGCAATGGCCGTCCCATCCGTGACCGCCTCCTTGCGGAGCGCGTTCGCAAGCTCAGTTCCCAAGCCGTCCAATTCGCCGAAGGAAACGGAACCACCCGGAAAGGTGAGCGCCGGCCGCTCGGCCCAGTTCCTACTTATTTCCGCAAACAAAACGTCCAGCCGCTCCGCGGTCGGGAAATCCGCCGATAGTGAGTTTGGATCGCGGTGTTGGCCAAGGAACTGCCGCGTCGGCGTCAGAGGCACGTTGGCCAACGGTGCGTCGCTCGCTGTTTCCGCGGACAGCAGCGCGTACAGGAACGCGTCCAGGATCGCACGCGCGCGCTCGGCGCTGAACCGTCCGGTGTCGTAGCTCAGAGACACGCGGCCGTTCATGCCTACGTTGTCAGGTGGCGTGATCTTCAGGCCGATAGACAGAGAATGAACACGCGGCTCGAGGAATTCCGGTCGCAGACCATCGAGATCGGCAACAGCGGCTGCGCGCCCTCGCCCAAGGAAGGAACCGATCGTCCCCGCTTCGTCTTCATAGTCAAACGCAATGTAGTCGTCATTGAACGGCGGCGGCTGATGCCGCGGCGTCTCCAGCAAGGCGAGCAGCACCGATGCAGTTTCGCGAGCCACCTCCGACACACGGCGCCCACTATCGGCGGACAACATGAAGGGCGCCCGTGCTGTGAAGTTGCCGAGGGTAAAAAACTCCTCCGCCGTGCGACGGCACTGGAGCGAAACCTGTACCGGAACCACGCCGCCGGCAACGCGATCAAGAACGCTGGCAAACACGGTCAGGCAGAGGGCGTACGGAGTCACTCCCCATCTGGCGGCGAGCGCTTGCACCTTCTCCCATGCCATCGCTTCAACGGGCTGGGCGGCGGCGCCCGGCGCGCCACGCGGCCCGCCAAGATCAGCCGGCACGCGAAACACCTCATCCACACCTGGCGCCGTTCCCTGCAGCGGCATCCTGCGTGAAATTTCGATGAACCGATCCGGCTGCGCGACAAACTTTCCACTGATGCGGCCGGCGAGCTCCAGCATGAAGGCGGCGCGGGCATATCCATCAAGGATGATTTCCGGCACCTGGAAGGCGACGGCGTAGCCACCTTCGCGCAATGCCTGAGCCGCAACGCGCACGAGAGGTGTGCGGGCAAGGTCGATCGGCTGGCGGAAGAACGCCAGCAGCGCGAGAGAGTCACTCCAACGATCCGCGACCTCGTCGAAGACCGCGATTGAAACGCGGCTCTCCGGGTTAACCGAGAACGATAACCCGTCGGTCTGCCGGATGACCGCCGTCCGCAACACCGGATGCGCCGCGACCATGTCCGACAACGCGCGCTCGAGCTGGAGCAATGACGTCGATGGTGGAAGCCTGATCACAAACCGTTGGTGAAGCTCGTCGCGTTCCCCCGCGATGGCGTCGACCAGACAAAAATCGACCAGGCTCGCCGGAAGTGGAAATGCGTCGGCGTTTGATTGGGGCGCCTCCGCAGGTGCCGCGTCCGGTCCGAGGTGCGGCACGGCAGCCCGCTCCGCTATCGCTGCCGCCAGCGCCGCAATCGTCGGATGCGTAACGATGATCGAGATCGGGATACCGACGTCGAACTCACGTCGCACCGCCGAGACTACCTGAAGGGCCTTCAGCGACGTGCCGCCAAGGGCGAAGAAGGACGTGTCAGCGGAAACCCGCCCCACACCCAGCACATCGCTGAAGATCGCCGCGAGCCGCTTCGCCACGGCGGCGGTATGCAAGTGCCGCCCGGCGCCGCCGCTTGGGGCCGGCCTTTCGACGGTATTGCGCGCCGGGGTCGAAGCGACGATCGGGGCGGAAACACCGGCGCCGAATGGATCGCGATCGCGATAGGAGCGTGCCAGGAAGGAGCGGCTGACTTTTCCGGAGGCGGCCTTCGGCAGGCTCGCCTCAAGGAAGATCTTCTTGGGAAGCTTGTTGAAGGAGAGGAGGTCTGCGAGCGCTCCGGCGATCTCGGACTCCGTGACACCATCTGCTACACACACGGCAGCTATTTCTTCGCCAAGACCGGGATGCGGCAGCGGAAAGACCGCGGCTTCGCTCACACCGGGCAGCGAAAGCAATGCCTCCTCGATCTCCACGGGCGAGATTGTCTCGCCGCCGCGGTTGATCTGTTCCTTGATGCGGCCGTTGATCCAGAGATAACCGTCATCGTCGATCCGCCCGAGGTCGCCGGTGCGGAACCATCGTCCCCAATGCGTTGTTTTGTCCCTGCGCGAGAATATCTGCCGCCAGCGGTGTTTCGGCGGTTCATCGGTGGCCGCAATGTAGTCCGTGAAGACGTTGCGGCCCCTGATGCAGATTTCGCCGGTTTCGCCCTTGGCGATGCGACGGCCTTTGGTATCGAAGATCTCTATGTGCGGCGCTGGTCTGGGCTGCCCAACGGAGCCCGGACGATTTTCTTCAAGGGTATTGCTGGCAACCTGGTGGCATGACTCGGTCATGCCGTAAGCCTCGAGAACCGGCACACCGAACACCTTTTCCGCGGCGGCGCGCACCGTCTGTGGCAAGGCGGACGAAGCAGTACGAATGAATCGGAGACGAGCGCTCGCTGCGGTCGCATCGCATGGCGGTGATTCGCAGATGGCCTGCAACAGCGAAGGAACCGTCGAAAACCACGTTGCGCCCGAGTCAGGATAGGCCTGCCAGAACGCTTGCGGGTCGCGCGGCGGTAGCGCGATCAGCGTCCCTCCTGACGCCAGCGTCCCGTAGAGGACTGCGACGATGCCGTGGATGTGAGTCAGCGGCATCACCAGCAGCGTGCGATCTTCCGCGGTCAACCGGAGGCTGGCGATGGTGTTGGCGGCCGAGCTTTGCAGGTTCGAGCGACTGAGACCGACGATCTTCGGCGCGCCTGTGGTGCCGGACGTCTGCAGGATCAGGGCTGTCCCTTTGGGATAGGAACGCCCTACGCGCGCTTCGGCAGATCCCGACGTTAGTATGAGCCTGACGCGCGAAGTGCCGTGATTTCGATCGAGCGAAGCAAGTGCAATCGGAATGCCCGCGGCTGCGCTGGCGGCAGTAAGCGGCGAACCGCCGGGGCTGTCGGTGATGATCAGCGCCGGCCGCAATCGGTGCAGGATGGCGTGGCTTTCGTGCGTCGGCACGTCGGGACTTATCGGAGCGACGGCAAACGCCTGAGGAATGGCAAAAAGGAGAATGGATGCCAGCGCCGCATCAGAAACCGCGACAAGGACCGCCTTTTGTTCGTCGCCGTGAAGCTGGTCGCGCACAAACTCTTTGACGCCAGCGCTGGCGTCAGAGACTGACGCGCGGGTTAGTTGCATGCGGTGGTCGTTGCCCGGAAGCGGCCTTCGCTTGCAGGCATCAGCGCGGCCGCCGGCTCGTTCGGCAAAAGTACGCCCGCAAAGATGATGCCCCCTGAGACCGCTACGCGGCCGTCCAGCACTATCTCTCCTAGTTGACCGGTGAGCACCGGGCTAACCAGGCGCACCCTTGCCCGGCCACTCTTCAGATCCAAAGATTCCACGGTGACGTCGCGGAAATCGAAGTACGTGCGGACGATGGGATAGAGGCACTTGAAGACTGCCTCCTTCAACGAAAACAGGGCGGTGACGCCCGGCGCGATCTCGCTGTGCCCGTCCTGCGCCAAGGTCGTCTCTTCGACGGTCGCAAGGTCGTCCAAAATCGTGCGCGCGGTTGATTCGGGCGTGATCGCCTCGATGTCGAATCCAATGCCGCGGGCGCGCGCCGCCGGCGCTACTACCGCCGAAACCAGGCCAGCCGCGTGCGAGATCGAGCCGATGAACCCGCGCGGCCAGACCGGCGCACCGGAGTCGCCGATGGGAAGGGAAATATCCATTGCGCCACCGCACAGCTCGGCCAGCGCGGCGCGGGCGCATAAGCGGCCGGCCAGAAATTCGGTGTCACGGCTGCACCGATCCAACGTAACGCTGCGCTGCGCCACGAACTTGGGAAAGAGCTGAGGCAAGTGTGTCGGCAGCCCCGGAGAGCCGCACGGCAACCCGGCCTCCGTTTCGAAACTGCGCTGATCACGCGTGAACACGACTAAACACCCTGCCCTGCGGCGCGGCGGCGCTGATCGAGCAGCCGTTTCAAGGCCAGCAGAGTTTCCTCCTGCTGCCCCTGTCGCTGGACGCGGCCGGTGTTCGTCTCGTGCAGGCGCCGCAGAGCGAAGACTTCGGTCATCATCCGCCAGGGCAGGCCCGTGTTGGCCGCACGGCCAAACCACTCGACGAAATCGGCGACTGCCATGCTCTCGTCGAACGCCCCAATCCGATCGAACGCTGAGCGCCGGATCATCATCGTGCTCTTGGCAATGCCGGGTTGCGGTTCGAAAGGAACCGCGTCGGGATCGATATCAGGGCTGACGAACTGGCGGGCTAAACCGAAGACGGCGTCGAACGCCAGATTCTCAGCGAGCCACTGTTCCTGCAACCGCGTCTTCTCGGGGAGCCACAAGTCGTCTGCATCGAGAAAGCACAGAAGATCGCTGGAGGTATTTGCAACGCCTACGTTCAATGCCGGTCCGGGTCCGCGATGCGGCCGGGAGAGTACATTGATGGGATATTGAGACCGGCCAACGACCGCGAGCGTGTCGTCGGTCGATCCGTCGTCGACCACCACTACCTCATCGGGTATCCGCGTCTGGGCAAAAATGCTTTCGATCGCGGGATCGATGTATTTGGCGCCGTTGTAGACGGCAATGACGACAGCTATTTGCATCACGCTTACTCATGGCGACCGCGCACGCTAACCGTCGCCAAGACCTTGTATTTGCCCCATCCGTCCTTCTAGATCAGAAAGACGGCGGCCTTGCGCGGAACGCCACACTTTCACGCGGCTTTGGCGATTTCGGAGGCGCACCATCCCGCAATCCTTTGAGGGGCACAAGACCGTGTTGCGCGCGGCGCTGGGCTCAGGCCAAGACGCCGTTGAGGCCTATCGTGCCTGGAGAGCAAGCGTCCTTCTCGATGACATCGACTGGCCGACGTTCCGCTTGCTGCCGTTGCTCGATGCCACTGCAAAACGCCACGGCATAGTGGATGCCGACGCCAAGCGCATAGAGGGTGCGGCGAAGCATATCTGGCTCTCCAACACGCTCAGGCTGAATTCGCTGATCGCCGCGGTCGATGCGCTGCAGGCGGCCGGCATCGAGGTGCTGCTTCTCAAAGGAGCGGCGTTGTTTGCCCGCGATCCGGAACAGATCGGGCTGCGGGCCACGGGCGATTACGACGTGATGGTGCGGGACGCCGATAAGCGCGCCGCGGTCGCGGCGCTCGACAAGGCAGGCTTCCGCCCACTGGTGTATCAGCCCGAGCGTTTCACGGATCGCGATTTCGAGGTTATGCATGCTGCGGCCTTCACTTGGGGAGAGAGGGCGCAGCGGGGGCAGGTCGACCTACATTGGCGCCCCTCGGGTGACTTTCCCGCGCCGGGTCTCAGCGAGCTGCTGTTCTCAGCCGCGGAGTTCGCCAAGATCGGCAATACGACGGTCGCCATTCCGTGCCTTGCGGATCATCTCTTCGTGGGCCTGATGCACGCGAACAGCGCGGCCCGCACAGACCGGATCGACTGGTTTGTCGAAGCTGCGCAAATTCTGCAGCGGAGCGGAGCGCGCATAGACTGGAACCGCATCGCCCTTCTCTGCCGACGCTATGAAGTGAGCGACGTTGCGGTGCAGGCCCTATCATCGCTCAACGAATGCGTTCCGGGGCTGATCCCTGCCGAACGCATACGCCAACTGGAAAGCCAGGTGTCGGCGTTCGAAAGAATCGAGCATCGCTTGCGGAAAGCGGACCGCGCTTCGATTTTTCGCCAGCTCGCCATGCGGCTATTAGATCGCACGCGCGCTCAGCGGCGGGATCGTTCCCTGCTCGGCACTATGCTCGCGCTTGCGACGGCAAGAGGCGGCTGGGACAAGGCAATGGCCGCCCTCACCTGCAGCCTGCCCGACACTTACACGCGCCTGCAGTTGCGCCGCATGTGGCGTCTCGCCGACGGCCGCCCCAGATTGGACGGCGTCGGGCAATACGAGCCGGAGTTTCTTCTCGGCTGGTCCGTTCCCGAGAAGACTGGCCGATGGAGCGACGGCAGGTTCCAACTTGTTCGCGTCTCCAGCGCGCTGGAGCGCAGCTCTCTTGTGGTCGTGCGGCTTCGCGTGCGTGCGTACATTCCAAATGAGAAGTGGCGCGTGCGCGTGGGGTTCTACGCGGGTGCGGACGAACTGGAACTCACGCTTGGCGCCGAGCGTCCATGGCCGTCGATCATCGAGGTGCCCGGCTGCGTCCGCAAGGACGGGACAGTGGCGATTGCGATGAAAGTCTTCAACCCAATCGCACCTGCAGCGCTGGGTATGTCCGACGATCCGCGAGCGCTCGGCATCTTCGTGGAGCGCGTCGAACTCGCGCCGTGAAGCGGTCGCTATTCAGGAGCGCTCGCGGTTACGCGCGACGTGATGCCTGAGAGCGTCGAGCAAACCATCCTGCGTGCTCTTCGGGGCGGTCGTGCTGTTGGTTGCGTGACGTCGATAGATTAACGCGTCCGTGTCAACGAGCGTGTAGCGGATGTTGTGCTCGCGCATGCGGACGATGAATTCCGTATCTTCACCGAGCATCATGTCCTCGGCGAAGTAGCCGGTCGCGTCGATAATGCCCCGACGGAATAGTGACGGCATGAGCGACAGTTCAGGCTCGAGTCGTCCGTGGAAGACGGCTAGCGCCGGGCGGGCATCTCCCGGGTCTGACTGGATCAACAGCCGGCCACAGGCGGCATCGGCCTCAGGATGTTGCCGGAGCGCATCCAACAAGAGGCGATGGCGATTGGACGGCCAAAGATCGTCGTGATCGAGAAAAGCTATGTGAGCCCCGGTTGCGTGGCGGAGCCCTTCGTTGCGCGCGGCGGACGGGCCGAGCGTCGAACAGGATACTATCGTCACCCGTTCCCCGAATTCAGCGGCCACCGCAACACTCGCATCTTCGGAGCGGTTGTCGACCACCACCACCTGATCGGTCGGCTGCAACTGCGCCAAAACCGAACTCAGCGCATCGCGCAAGTGGCGCTCGCCGTTGCGAACCGGAATGATTACCGAGGTCTCAGGAGCTGCCATCAGAGGCTCGCCAGGAACTCGTCGAGTGCGCCGGGGATCGCACCGGGGTCCATGCCGGTGTCGACCGAGAAGATCGGGGCGCTGTCGATCAGCGTCATGAATTTCTGTGTCATGGAATCCAACCATCCCGGCAAGAAAAGGCCGGTTGTCCGCATAAGCACACCCAGGCCGTCGAACTTCCTGGCGGGCGTAAACACCGGGCGCATCGCGCCACTGCGGGACGGCAGCAATATGGCGGCGATCTGTCCGCCCTGAAAACCTCCCGATGCGAGAAGGCGGCCGAGCCGTAACTCGTGGCGGAGGTCGTTGTCATCGTCCGATACCTCAAGCACATGAGGCGCAAGCGTGGGAAACGACTCGACCATGTCGGCGCGCATGCGCGCCGATGCGTAGAGCGGGGATACGCTCGCGGGCCTTGAAGAATCCACCAGAACGAAGTCGTCGCCAGCAAAATCCCAACCCGCTCGCGCACAAGCAAGCGCCGTCGTCGTCTTGCCGGCGCGGCCAGGCCCGGCGAAGAGCAGCGCCCTGCCCTGGCGGGCCACGGCGGCGGCATGAAGCGGCAGCCAGGTGCTGGCAACGAGAAAAGCCTGAATCAGCGGCAACGCGGGCCGCGTGCATTCCCACGCGGGGAAGCGCTCGGTCGCGCACCAGATCAGGCCGGTGCGCGAACTATGGTCCATCGCGTACAGAATGGATTGCGGGCCAGGATGCCAGAAGATGAAACGACGATCACCGTCGTGACGGAGGGGACTAACGGCGTCGTGCGGGATCCAGTCCGAAAAGTCGTGGGTCGCGGAAGAGGCGTAAAGCACGCGCAGGCGCAGATCGGACGGCTCTGCCTCGGGAAACGACGGTCGGATGCGATCGGCAATATCCGTCGACGAGTACCGCAACTCCAAAGTCAGCGGCCCGGCCCGGGCTATCTGTGTCTCTGACTGCTCGGCGTCGAAAAGTTCCGCCAGCCGGCTAAACAGGTTCACTCAGATTGTCTTTGCGGTGCGGCCACCCTTCCTCAGTAACCTCATGCACGGGATCGAGCATCAGCAAGTCCCGGAGGTCGTCATGACGGTCGATCAAGGGAGGCACGAAGGACTGGCCGGAGGGAACCCATGGAGATGGAGATGATGCTCGGTCAGAAGCAACGATGAGTTCCTCCGTAAGAAGCCTGTCAATGAAACCGGCGACCGCCGCGGCAACGCCTTCACTGGAGCCGCCTGCCGACGAAAGTTGTTTGGCAATGGTCGCGGTCGAGTGTCCTGCCTCGAGCCCCTTCCAGATGTCTCCCGCCGATCCGACCATGCTGTAGTAGACGCCGTTCTCGCAGTTGGCGACGATGACCTCATCACCGAAGGCGCGGCTTATGATTTTCGGCGAAGCGGTGGAGAAAGTAGACATCCGGCGGTGGCCCATTGCGGTAGCGATCTTGGAATCGACGGAAACTATAAAGAAGCTATGCCGCCGGGGAAACTCACGGGCGGCCGATGGCACAAAAAACTAGTGTGCGCGCCCGACGAGTGTAGACCTCGCGCCATCGGACGCTTGTGGCGTCGAGGCCGATCAAGGCCCGCGATCTTGTTAGCTGGTGATGGCTGGCGGTGGAGGCAGTCATTGCGAACCAATCTCAGCCCCGAAACAGGGAAATTTAGAGGTGAAATCGGCAAACTGCGGTTCTGCGTCGTTGGAAAGGGCGGCCTTCCGCGGAGTTAAATGCCAATTCCCTGGGGGATTAACAGGGAAAGGCAAAATCGCCACAGTGACCTCGCGGTTGCGCCGGTAAACCGCGCCATCACGCATGTGTTTGGAGCGCGCCGGCTGCCGTCCATGGCGCTCCGCGACGGAGTGACTGACGACCTGCGAACGATGGTCGTACCGACGCTTCTTACCTCGCGCACCGCGCTCGACGAATTGCACGAGCGTCTCGAAGTCCATTCCCCGAGAGCCCCGGCTGCGAACTTAACTTCGCCCTCCTCACCGATTGGACCGACGCCGCGTCCGAGCGTGTCGACGGTGACGAGGCGCTGCTGACCGCCGCGGTCGGCGGCGTCGCCGCACTCAATCGCCGCCACGGCCGTGCCCTACCGGCGACCGGTTAATGCTCTTCCACCGCCGGCGCGTATGGAACGCCGGCGAAGGCAAGTGGATCGGGTGGGAGCGGAAGCACGGCAAGCTGCATGAGCTGAACGCACACTCCGCGGTTGCGACGGACACGACCTTCATGGTCCCGGCCGCGGGTGCGAAGCCGCCGCAGGGGATCCGCTTCGTCGTTACACTGGATTCCGATACGCGCACGCAGCACGATACGCTGCGCCGATTGATCGGCAAGATAGCGCATCCGATCAATCGGCCGAGGTCGGTGAGATTGCAAACATTGACCGCAAGGCCCGGGCCAATGTTACGTTCCAGGCACCAATACCGCGGGCTACTGGCGCGGGTCAGATCTGATCGCTGCCGAAGAATCACAACCTGCTTATCCGCGCGCGACGCGGCGCGCCCGATCAGCGGCGTTAGGCGAGGCGTCTTTAATTGCGGCTTCGATAGCCAGTGCGCAGCTAAGGAGGCGTTCGTCCGTGCCAGCGGGACCCGACAGTAGCAACCCTGTCGGCATGCCGGCGCGATCAACTCCGTTGGGGATCGACACGCCACACCATCTCAGGAAATTACCCAACATCGTATTGCGCAGCATCAGCGAGTTTATGTGGAAGAAGATTTGGTCGTCAGCTTCAAGGACGGCGATCTCCGGCGCTGCGATTGGCGTAGTCGGATAGGCAACGATTGCACCGTCGAGCATGGCCGCTGACTGACGACCGAGATCGCGATGCGCACTTATAAGCGCGTCGCGGTCGGATGGCGAAGTCCTGGCTCCGAGCTTGGCGCGGTCGACCACGCGGCGGTCCATCGCTCTGGACTCCAACCCTTCCAAGCGCTCGCGGTGCAACGCGTAGGCGTCCGCGTTGACCAACGCGCCGTGTTTGGCGAACAGCTCGATAATAGAATCGAACACCGGGAAGAAAGTGCGCGTAATACTCGCTCCGGCCCGCTCCAGCTTTGCAATCGCGCGTTCAAAGTTCGTCGCCACCTCCTCGGCGCAATCTTTGAACACGACGTTTGTCGGTACGACAATGCGTAGCCCGTCGAGCAATGCAGGCGCGATAGGGTTATACGGTGCGCCGCGCATGGCGGCGTCGGCGAACGCCGCATCCTCGAGTGTGGTGCTCAACACGCCTAGCGAATCCAGGGTCCGCGACAGCGGAAAAACGCCAGCCATTGAGTAACGGCCGGCCGTCGACTTGTAGCCAATGATCCCGTTCAGCGCGGCGGGAATACGGACGGATCCGCCCGTGTCGGTGCCGATGGAAATCGGAACGAGGCCGGCAGCAACGGCAACGGCCGAACCGGAGGACGAACCTCCGGGAATGCGCGCCCTGTCGCGGGCGTTGCCGGGCGTGCCGTAAATCGGATTGAGACCTAGCCCGGAGAAAGCGAACTCCGACATGTTGACGCGCCCTACGGTAACAGCGCCCTCGGCCGCAACATTCGCGACGACCTCCGCATCGCGTGGGCTCGGTCTGTCAGGCAGCGCCCGCGACCCGGCGGTAGTCGATACACCGGCGAGATCGAACAGGTCCTTCCATGCGATCGGTACGCCATCGAGCACGCCGCGGCGCTTTCCGGAGCGTTGGCGCTCGCGGGCCGCCACGGCCTCCCGGCGCGCCCTTTCGGCGGTAACCAGCGTGAAGATCGCGGGATCGGCACTTTCGATTCTAGCGAGCACTTGCTCGGCCACGTCCACCGGATCAGCGGTACCGGCGTCGTAGCGGCGGCTCAAGTCCGCGGCCGAAATCCACTGCGACTGTTCCATGCGCGCCTGCGTACTACTGCCGAAAGGAGGAGACTTAGAAAGTCGGCGGAGTGCTCACCCACAAAATGCATGCCACCGTGTTGGTGTTGTTCCGGTAGCTGTGTGGTCGTTCAGACCTGAAGTGAAAAGACGAACCGGCGGGAACGCGATAGTTGCGCCCGGCGACTGTCAGTTCGATCTCGCCCTTCATGACGTATCCCAGCTCCTCGCCTTCGTGGGTTATCTCGCCTTCGAGGCCCGCGCCCGGCGGTATCCAGTGGATATGGCTCTGGAGAAGATGGCTCTCGGCGTAGGGAATGATCCGCTCCAGCCGCACGCCGTTGTCACCCACCATGTAGTTGGCACGGTCTTCGGGCGACTGAACCACCGCGTCCTCATCGCCTGCGGACATGAGCAACGCGCTGACGTTGGCGCCAAGAGCAACGGCGATGCGATGCAACATCGAAAGCGACGGATACGCCTTCCCGTTTTCGATCTTTGAGAGAAGGCTTTCCGAACAGGTGGCTGCAGTAGCCACCTGCTTGAGGGTCAGGTCGCGCTGACGCCGCAGCTGCTTCAGGCGCACCCCGATCCGCACTTCGCGGGCGCGCACGCTCCCTTCGGCCTTGGCGCTTTCCAGATCTTCCGGCGTGCTGATGGGGGGAATTCTGTCGGCTGGCATGGTTCAGGCTCGGGCAATTTGCGCGTGTGCGCTTATGAAATCGACTTGAACCAAAAGCAAGCGCGACACGCCGTTTTCCTTCGATAACCTGCGTTGATCACTTGACAAAAATAAGCAAGTTGGACTTGAATTCAATATTCTTGATAAAGGTTCAATTTTCTGCGTCAACGGAGTGAGGGGTAAATCCATGAGACAGATAACCAAAACCGCACTGGCGGTTGGAGCCGCTCTTATCGTCCTTGCCGGGGTGAGCGGCGCGAACGCGGCCGACATCAAGGTCAAGATCGCCTTCCAGGGCGCGCTGACCGGGCAGGTCGCCTTCTTCGGCATTCCGATCGGCAACGGCGTGCAACTCGCCATTTCGCAGGCTCAGGCTGACCTCAAGGCAAAGGGCATCGACCTTGAATACGTCCCCGCCGACGATCAGGTCGATCCGGCGCAAGCGCCGGCCGTGGCCCGCAAGATGATTGAGGACGACGCCGTGATAGGTATCGTCGGCCCGATCTTTGGCAGTGACACAAACGCCTCCGGTCCGCTCTACACGGGCGCCAACATGGCGATGCTGAGCATGGGTACGGCCGCGGCGTTGACTACCAAGGGCTGGACCATCTTCCGCGTCGTCCCGAATGACGACCTGCAGTCGAACGCCGCCGCGGACTACATGAGCAAGGTGCTCAAGGCCACAAAGATCGCGGTGATCGACGACGCCACACAATACGGCCACGGCCTCGGTGAGGCGGTAAAGGCGGAAGTGAAGAAGAATGGCGGTACCGTCGTCGCCGAGGAAGCGATCGATCCGAACGCCGACGACTATTCCAGCACGATTGCCAAGCTGATGGCGAACGGGGCCGAGGCGGTCTATCTCGGCGCCAGCGTCAACACCGAGACAGTCTTCAATCGCCAGCTCCGCGAGGCCGGCTTCAAGGGCGCCTTCTTCGCGCCGGACGGCTCCCTCTCGCCTGATTTCATCAAGCTCGCCGGCGAGGCCTCCGAAGGCACCTACTTCACCTGCCAGTGCGCCCCGGTTCCCGAGTACAGCGGGCCGTCGACAGGCGCGCTCGCAGATTTCGTCGCCGCCTACCAGAAGCAGTTCAATGCTTCGCCGCAGGCGTACAGCGCCGAAGGCTACGACGCGACCAACATGATCATTGACGCACTGAAGAACGGCGTCACCGACCGCGCCGGGCTGGTCAAGTACCTGAGCACGGTCAACTTCAAGGGTGTCACCCGGAACTACAAGTTCCAGGCGAACGGCGAGCCGGAAGGCACGACGATCAACCTGTACCAGATCAAGGGCGGCAAGATCGTGTGGCTTGGCACCACGGACGATCTGCTGAAGTAGTTCTTGTGGGGAGGCGGCGAAACGCCGCCTCCTTCTACTGCGCTAAGCCTTCAGTGGGGTACCCGCCGAGTTCCGATGACAGCCTGCTTCGCCAGCCTACAGACCCAGCTTCTGGTCGGCCTCGTCAACGGCATCGCGATCGGAATGATCTACGCGCTGATCGCGCTTGGGCTCAGCATGGTTTACGGCATCCTCAACCTCATCAATTTCGCGCACGGCGAAGTCTTCATGGTAGGCGCGTTCGCCGCCCTGGGAGCCATCAGCGGACTTTCCGCGCTCGGCCTCCCGATTTTTGTCGTGCTAGCCGTCGCGCTGGTGGCTGCGGCACTCGCCTCCGGCATCGCCGCGATGCTGCTTGAGATCGTCGCCTATCGGCCGCTACGACGAGCGGGCGCGCCCCGCTACGCCAGCATGATCTCGGGCATGGGCGCCAGCATCTTCCTTCAGGAAGCATTTGCGCTTCTGTTTGCGCGCGGCAACATCCCCTTCCCCTCCATTCTTCCGCTGCAGACCCTCTTCTTCATAGGCAGCGCGCGCGTCACCAACCGCATGGCCATCATCGTCGTCGCGACGATCGCCATGATGTTCGCGCTGGACTGGTGCGTGATGAAGACGCGTCTCGGCCGCGGCATGCGCGCGCTTGCGCAGGATCCGCGCGCAGCGCAGTTGATGGGCGTCAACATCTCCGCGGTGGTGCTCGGCACATTTCTGATCGGCGGCCTCTGCGCCGGCGTCGGTGGCTTCCTCTATGGCCTCTATTTCACCAAGACGAGTTACATCCTCGGCTTCATTCCCGGCCTGAAGGGCCTCACCGCGTCAATCCTCGGTGGCGTCGGCAACCTGCGTGGCGCTGTCGTCGGCGGGCTCCTGCTCGGCATCATCGAAAACGTCGGCGCCATCTGCGTTCCCTCGCAGCTCAAGGACGTCATCGGCTTCGGCGCTCTTCTTCTCGTGCTCATCATCCGGCCGCAGGGCCTGCTCGGCGAGCGCCTGGCCGCCTCTCGTCCCGCGTGACGACGATGGCGTCGGCAGCCGCAAGCAGCGCCATGCCGGTGCGTCCGCTCGGACGGCTGGTCGACAACCTGCCGCTGGCCATAGTGGTCGCGCTTGGCGTCTGGGGCCTTCAGCCGTTCGGTTTCGGCTCTGACTACTGGAGCGCGGTGATCGTTACCGCCGGCATCTACATGCTGCTCGCGATGGGGCTGAACATCGTCGTCGGCTTCTCCGGCCTGCTCGATCTCGGCTACGCCGGTTTCTGGGCGGTTGGCGCCTATACAACCGCGATCGTCACCGGCAAGGCGCCGTTTCACCCGCTGCACCTCGATCTATGGGGCGCGATACCCTTCGCCATCCTCGCCACCGTCATCAGCGGCGTGCTTCTCGGCATTGTGACGCTGCGCGTGCGCGGTGACTATCTGGCCATCGTCACGCTCGGTTTTGGTGAAATCGTACGCATCATCGCGAACTCCTGGGACACCGTCACCAACGGGCCGAGCGGGATAACGGATCTCGAGCATCCCAATCTGCTCGGCCTCGATTTTGGCCTCGACCCGCAGCACTACGTCGCCTTCATCTGGGTCCTCATCGCGATCCTCTATTTCCTGATCAACAACCTCTGGCGATCCTGGATAGGACGTGCCTGGTACTCGACCCGCCAGGACGAGGACGCCGCCGAGGTGCTCGGCGTGCCTACGTTCCGCATGAAGTTGCTGGCTTTTGCTACCGGCGCCTCCACCGCAGGCTTCGCCGGCGCGATCTACGCCTCCTACGTCGGCTACATCGTGCCCGGCAATTTCGTCCTGATGACCGCGATCATGATTCTCGCTGCGGTAGTGCTCGGCGGCATGAGCAACATGAAGGGCGCGATGGTGGGCGCAGCGGTCATCGTTTTCCTGCCGGAGGTCTTTCGCGCTTTCGATTCGGCGCGTTTCCTTATCCTCGGCATCATTCTGGTCATTGTCATGAGCGTGCGCCCGGCGGGCCTGTTTCCTTTGCGCCCGCGTCGCTACGTTCTGCCGGCCGCCGATCCGGCGAGCCTTTTCCGCCGTACCGCAGCCACCGACGCAGAAGCGGAACGTCCGCTGCTCGGCTGTCGCGGACTGACGCGCCGCTTCGGCGGGCTCGTCGCGACGGACAACGTCAGTTTTACGGTGCCGGAAGGAGCGATCCTTGCGCTGATCGGCCCGAACGGCGCCGGCAAGTCCACCCTCTTCAATCTGATCAGCGGAAACCTGCGTGCCGACAGCGGCGCCATCGAGTTTTCCGGCAACCCGCTCACGCGCCGCAAACCGCACGAGATAGCCGAGTTGGGCATCGCGCGAACGTTCCAGCTCATCCGGCTTTTTGCCACGGCCACCGTGGTCGAGAACGTGGTCGTTGGCGCCGACCTGCGCCATCGCCGGGATTTTTTCAGCGTGGCGTTGGGATTGCCGGGCGCGCGGCGTGTCGAGAAGGCCGCCCTCGCCGATGCCGCAAGCGCGCTGGCGTTCTGCGGCATCGGCCATCTGGCTCATAATCTCGCCGGTGATCTTTCCTACGGCGATCAACGCCGCGTCGAGATTGCTCGAGCGCTCGCCTCCCGTCCGCGCCTCCTCCTGCTCGACGAGCCAGCTGCCGGCATGAACCAGACCGAGCGCCGGCAGCTAGCGGAGCTCATCCGCAAGATCGGCGAAAACGGCGTCACGATCGTGCTGGTTGAGCATGACGTCGAACTCGTGATGGGGCTGTCGCACGAGGTGCTTGTGCTCGATCACGGGCAAACGATCGCCCACGGCGCGCCCGCTGAAGTGCGGCGCGACGCGCGGGTAATCGAAGCTTACCTCGGCAAGCGCTCGCGCTCCGCCGAGATCGCGGTCCGCTCTGAGCGGCCTGCGGCAGGGACCGACGGCGCTACACTCCCGGCGCTGTCGGTCCGCGATCTCAAGGTGAACTACGGACCTATCGAAGCCGTGCACGGCATAGATTTCGATGTCGCCCCGGGTGAGCTGGTGGCGCTTATCGGTGCCAACGGCGCCGGCAAGACTTCCACGCTTCTGGCCGTTTCTGGCGTCATCCGCGGTCGCGCTGGCACCATGACCTTCGGCGGCCAGGACATACGGCAATGGCCCGCCCATCGCATTGCCCCAGCCGGGATCGCCCATGTGCCCGAAGGCCGCCGCATCTTCCCGCGCATGAGCGTCTGGGAGAATCTGGTCATGGGCAGCTACTCCCGCAACGCGCTGCCGGATACTGCCGACCTCGATCGAATCCTCGCTCTTTTCCCGATCCTACGGGATCGCCTTCAGCAGGCCGGCGGGACACTTTCGGGCGGCGAGCAGCAAATGTTGGCGATGGCGCGCGCCCTCGTCGCTCAGCCGAAGCTGCTCCTCCTCGATGAGCCGTCCATGGGGCTCGCGCCGCAGGTCGTCGAACTCATCTTCGATGTCATCGGCTCGATCAACCGCAGCGGCACTTCCGTGCTGCTGGTCGAGCAGAACGCGGAAATGGCGCTTTCGGTCGCCGATCGTGCCTACGTGCTGGAAAGCGGACGTGTCCGCCTTTCCGGCGACGCGCAATCCCTTCTCCACAACCCCGAAGTCCGCGCCGCCTATCTCGGCGGCGGCTAATCCACACTGGCAAAAAGTCTGTCCAAGAAAAGAGGAAGCAATGCCCAAGATTAAGCGCTCCGGTCAGGATTGGATTCTCGACCGCTTCATTGGAACGCTTGGCGTCAACGCCCTGATGCCCGGTTTCATGAGCTTCATGGCGAGCCCAATCACTGGCTTCAACAACGCCGATCTCGACCGGATCAGCCAATGGACGCGCGGCGTGTCGAGCATGCGCAAATCCTACATGCGCATCGCCGAATATCGCGAGGGCATCGCTGCCGCCGCGGAAGCCGAGGGCCATTTTGCAACTGCGCGCAGGCATTACTACCTCGCGTCGCTCGCCTACGGATTTGCCCAGTACACGATTCAGGAGGATCACAGCCGCGAGAAGAAGGCGATCCACGACAAGTCGCAGGATTGCTTCGCTAAGGTGATCAAGTACGCCGCGACACCGATTGAGAAGGTCGAGATCCCGTTCGCCGACGAGCCCAAGTACGACGGCAACTCGTTCCCCGGTATTCTGCAGCTTCCCGCAGGCAAGGGACCGTGGCCGTGTGTGATCTTCATGCCGGGTACGGACATGTACAAGGAGCAGGTGCCCAACCCGGAAGACAACATCTTCACCAAGCGCGGCATGGCCGTGTTGGCGATTGACGGTCCGGGTCAGGGTGAAAGCCTGCTGCGCATGCTGAAGGTGCGCGTCGATACGTGGAACTACGAACGCGCGGTCAGCGCCGCCATCGACTATCTTGAGACACGTCCGGAGATCGACGCCGGACGCATCGCGACCTTCGGCTGCAGCACCGGCTCGTATTGGTCGCCGCGCGCGGCGATCTGGGAAGCCCGCCACAAGAACCGCATCAAGGCCGCGGGAGGCTTGGCGGCCCAGTGGGAACCGCACTTCGTCACCGAGTTCGAGTACGCGCAGCCAAACTTCAAGACAAACTACATGTACATGGCAGGCGACGACAGCGAGGAGGAGTTCGACCGCAAGGCGCCGCTCCATGATCTCCGCGAAGACATCGAGGAGATCACCTGCCCACTCCTCATCGTTCAGGGTGAGTTCGATGAGCTGTGCACGCCGGAGCAGCTTGAGGCCATCATCACGAAGGCCAAGGTGCCGTACGAGCTGCGCATCTACGAGGATGAGTTCCATCCTCTGGGTGGCGTCGCGGTCGAGGCCTACGAGGGTGCCGCCGACTGGCTGAAGGACAGGCTGGACGGAAAGCCCGCGCCAAAAAGCGGCGTGCGCCGCATGCCAAGCCCCTAGGCGGGGACCGCCAGAGGAGCCGATGGGTTTACTATGCTGACGCTACGAGAACGGGCGCCCTACTCCGCCATTGTCGACCGGCCGAAGCTGATGCTTCCTGACGGCGTCCGCCTCGTCGTCTGGCTTATCGTGAATGTCGAACACTGGGACGCGCGGCGCGCCATGCCCCGCGCGGTCCTCCCTCCGCCGATGGGGAACCCGCTGCTCCCGGATCTCCCGAACTGGGCGTGGCATGAATACGGCATGCGTGTGGGCTTCTGGCGCATCCACGAAACTTTGCAGCGCCGCGGCGTCATCCCGACGCTCGCGATCAACGGCTCGGTCTGCGAGGTCTACCCGCGCATTGCTCAGGCCGCGATGTCCGCTGGCTGGGAATTCATGGGCCACGGCTGGATCCAGGGCCCGATGCACGCGCTTGAGGATCAGCGCGCATCGATCCGCCGCACGATCGAAACAATCCGGCTGGTGACCGGCAAGGCGCCTCGCGGTTGGGAAAGCCCCGGCCTGACCGAAACGCTGGAGACGCTGGACGCGCTCGCCGCGGAGGGCATCGAATACGTTGCGGATTGGGTACTCGACGATCAGCCCTGCAACCTCAACACCGCCTCGGGCACGATCGTGTCGCTCCCCTATACCGTCGAGCTTAACGACGTCGCGATCTCGGCCGTGGCGCAGCATAGCTCAGAAGAGATCCTGACGCGCGGACGCCGCCAGTTCGATCGGCTCTATGCCGAAAGCACGGAACACACCCGCATCATGTCGATAAGTGTGCATCCCTACCTATCTGGCGTGCCCCATCGCATTGGCTACCTCGAGGAGCTTCTTGATTACATTGCTGGGCATACCGGTGTGGAATTCTGGACTGGGGAAACAATTCTCGACTGGTATCGGCGCGTGACACGTTCATGAGGATGCGATGTTGGACAGCACCTCCTCTGAGATGAGACCAACAGCCGGCTCAATTGCCAGATAACGGTTCCGGATCGTCTTGCCGGCCTTGCCCTGCCGATTCCGGAACGACAGTATTAAGCGACCTCCGCGGTTTCGCAGCGACACGGTTAAACGGGGCGCCTTGACGGTTCTTGCGTCACAACAGGTGAGGATGCCGAGCGCGGGCTCGGCCAAAGCGAGAGCGACCTGTGTAAAAAGGCAAGCTGCCAGGATTTTCAGGCGCATGCGCCGTGCCAGTGCCAGTGGGTGCCAAGTGGCACATCACTGCTTGGTCAACGTTCTTACTTCGACGCGTATCGGCCAAAAGGGTAAAGGGATTCTGCACGAGCGGAGAATTTGGCTACCGCGAAAAATAAGCGTATTCCGCCATTTTTGGCATGTGCCTGAGGATATGAAATCGCTTCACTATCGATAACTTAGTGCTGGCGGTGGAAGTAGTCAGCTGCGAACCAGTCTCTGATGTGAGCAGGGAATTATACAGGGAATTTCCCGTGTTTCGGAGATCCTTTGCACGTGTTTACTCCGTCAGAGTGGCCGGACACCTGTATTCTCAGCAAGAATTCCCGTGCAAAGAAACAGGGAATTTATGGCCGGAAAACTGGGAACAGTTCAGTTGAAAACAGCGATCGTCGAGGTCTTTCGGGGTGCCCGACACGCGAGATAACCCACGAAACCTCAGCGAGCGGCCAACAGTGCAAAGGCGGCGGAGGATTGGCGCCGGCTTGGATAGTAGATGTGAAAGCCGGAAAAGGGCTGGCACCGGTCGCGAGGCGACACGATAGAGCGCCGCCCTGAGGAAACGCAGTTGTTGCGTTGACAACTTTCTGCCCGTCGACGCGCACGCGTTGTTCGCGCCACTAGCCCCGCGAAGCGCGTCAGCGGACAACCGCTCACCATTCCACGGCTGGTTGGGGTTAAGGGCGTCACGAAGCCCTCGGCTGATAAAGTTCCAGCGTGAAGCCGTCGTGGATGCGGAGGTAGGACGCCCGCGCCCCGGCATTGGGGCCCTTGTCGACGCTCACGGGCCCATCGTCGAGGATGGGGCGCGCGCCCAGGGCGACGGCCCTGCGCCACGCGGCCACGCAATCGACGACGCCGAGGCAAACATGGGCGTTGCCGGGATTTGCTGTGGCCTCAGGATTTTTCCCTTTGTCGCTAACCCGATAGTTCAGGAGTTCGAGGATCACGCCGCCGGGAAGATCGACAAACGCTGCCTCGATATTGACGCCCGGATAGCCGACATGCCTGCCGAGGTAGGCGCCGTCGAGAACCGTGCGCCAACGAGCGCTTACTCCGAGAAACCGCTCCCAGAACGCCAAAGCGATATCGAGATCGGCGACGCTCATTCCGATGTGATGAACATTGAGCGCGCCTAGCGGCGGAAGCGCATCTTCGTTTGATGACATTTTTCATTCTCTGCGATGCAACGACGAAATGAAAACTGCCGTCGTTCCACGCCAACGGAAAATGCCGAATGGCGATTGGGGCCATAAGCGCGGAGTATGATGCTCGGTCGGAGCGATCAGATACGGAAGATGCGCTCTGCGTTTCCGGCGAACATGGCGCGCTGCTCGCTCTCGGTGAAATCCGAGATGATGGCCGCATAAGCATCAATGAGATCAGGATACGAGCTGAACATTCGGTCAACGGGCCAGTTCGAACCAAAAACTATGCGCTCAGTGCCTATTGCTTCAATGCATGCCAGCACCCAAGGCCGCAGACTCTCAATCGTCCAGCGGTGGTCGTACATGCCGAGGCCCGAAATCTTCACGACAACATTGTCGGCGCGCTCCAGTCCCCTCATCGCATCCCGCCACGCGGCGAAGTACTCCGGCGTTCGCGCCTCCGGAATAGCACAATGATCCACGCATACGGTCACTCCCGCTGAGACTGAGGCGAGCTCCATCACCTGGTCGAACCGCTGGTAACGGGTGTCGATGCACGCGACGAGATCGTGCTTTGCCAGCAGCTTGCAGCCGCGCTGCCAGGCTGCATCCCTCAGATAGTCTGCGGACCCGACATTGTAGTCGCGAATGCCGCGCAGGTTAGCGTATTCAAGATGGCGATCGAGGATCGCCTCGGCATTTGGGTCGGCCAGGTGACATTCAGCGACGATCGCCTGCGGAAAACCGGTGCGATCTGCGAAGCCTTGCAGCCACTGCGTCTCGACGACGGGATCCGGGCTGCCGCCGGCGCACTGGACATGCACAGCCTTTGACACATTGGCGAAACGCACCTCTGCCAGATACTCGTCGACCCAGTACCGCGCAGTCCTAACGGCACTCATGTCACCGAGGAACGGATGGACGATTTGCGGCTCCAACCAATCGTACCTGAGGTCGTCGCGTCTCAGGTCGAACAAGTGGATGTGAGTATCGACAATCGGAAACCGCGCCACGATCAGGCCCGCGCTGTGCTTGTTGTCGAAGATTCGGCCGTTCCGTGGTGCATCACCTTTTCGATGATCATCGCCTCTGTTGCCGTGGCGGCATCGAGCTCGCCCGTGATCGTTCCCGCCGCGATGGTGAGAATGCGATGACTGAGATTCATTATCTCCGGCATTTCGGACGAGATAAGCAGGATCGCGATCCCCTGCTCCGCCAGCCGAGCGATGAGCGCGTGCACCTCAGACTTGGCACCGACGTCGATGCCGCGGGTCGGCTCGTCGAGAATCAGCAACTTCGGTTTGGTCGCCAGCCACTTGGCCAGAACGACCTTCTGCTGGTTGCCGCCGCTGAGCGTTGAAACGCGCACCGTCGGCGATGCGCTACGAATTCCGAGCTGATCGGCGTAGGATTTATAGAGGCCAGCCTCCCGCCGGCGACTTAGAAACGCGTTAAGACTTACCTGGCGCAGAACGGCGAGGCTCAGGTTCTCCTGCGATCCCATAGTCGGAACCAGCCCCATCTTCTTTCGGTCCTCGGGCACGAAGCCTATGCCAAGAGCCACTGCGTCGCGCGCGAACGAAATCGCAGTCGGCGCGCCCTCCCAGAATATTTGACCACCGCTCTTAGGGCGCAGCCCGAAAATTACTTCCGCCAACTCAGAACGACCGGCACCAACCAAACCGTAAAGGCCGAGGATTTCTCCGCGCCGAATAGCGAAGCTCGCTTCGTCTACGAAACCGGGAACGCTTAACTTCTCCACGCGGAGCAACTCGGCGCCTGCTTGGCGGCGCGAATGATTGAAATATCGCTCCAGCGAGCGCCCGATCATCAGGCGCGTGATCGCCTCCTCGCTTGTAGAGGCCGTCTCTGTCGTGCCTCGGACCTCGCCGTCGCGGAGCACAGTTACGCGATCGGCGATGCGGAATACCTCATTCAACTTGTGAGAGATGTACACGACGGTCGCACCGCGCTGTCGCAAGCGTTCTATGTTGGTGAAAAGTGCTTCCGCTTCATTCTCGGTGAGGGAGGCCGTGGGTTCGTCGAAAATGACGACTGAGTACGGGAAAGCGAACGCGCGAGCGACTTCCACCATCTGCTGCTTCGCGATGGGGAGATCGCCCACGAGAACGGTTGGGTCGATGTCAACGCCACACTCGGCGAAAAGTCCCGCGGCCTTGCGCATTAGCGCGCCACGATCGAACCGGCCGTAACGGGTCCGCGGTAGGTTACCCAAGAAGACGTTCTCGGCCGCCGTCAATTGCGGCACGAGCGATACTTCCTGATGGATAAGCAGGATACCGCGGCGCTTTCCATCCAATGGATCGAGCAATTCTATCGGCTCGCCCTTGTGGTGGATCTCTCCGCTGTCCGGCCTCTGATCGCCGGAAAGAATCTTCATCAGCGTAGACTTGCCGGCGCCGTTCTCGCCGCACAGCGCATGTACTTCGCCGGCTCGCAGTTCCAGATCGACATTGTTAAGCGCGCGGACGCCGGGAAAGCTTTTGCTGATACCCTTGACCCGCATGACGATGGCAGACGCGCCATCGTTGCGATCCCCCGGATTTGTCACGCCTCCGTCGACTTCATGGGCCATGGTGCTACTCACGGTGTCCGGAAGAGCGACGGCGATAAACCTGCCGATCGACGATCAGCGCACCGATAAGCGTCAACCCCATGATGACCGGCTCATAGAACGGCTGGACATTGATGAGCGCGAGACCGTTGCGGAGGACCGCTAACGCAACGACAGCTCCCAGCGTACCGATGACGGTGCCGGCCCCGCCGCGCAAACTTGTACCGCCGAGCACCACCGCAATGATCGCCCACAACTCGTAATCGGTGCCGTAGCTCGGAGTTGCTGCGCCGAGGTTTGAAGCCATAGCGATGCCCGCAATGGCCGCCATGAGCCCAGAAAGACCGAAATTGACTATGACGTATCGAGACACCGGCACCCCAGCATCTCGGGTGGCTGCGCGATTGCCGCCGATAGCGTAAGTGTTCCGGCCAGCTGGGAGATGCTGCAGATAGATGTGGAAAGCGACAACGCACAGCGCGAAGACCATGACGATGGCGTTGAACGGACCGATCGACAGGGAACCGATCTGTGTCAACCGATCGTCGACGGGAGACAGCGACGTGTCGCCAACGTAGAGGAACGCTAGCCCGCGAATTCCGATCATGCCGCCGAGCGTCACGATAAAGGAATTGACGCCGGTCTTTTCGACAAGCACTCCATTGAAAACGCCGAGTGCGGCGCCGGCCGCCAGCGCCGCGACAATGGCGACCGCGACACCGCTACCTTCGAGATTGATCGCCACGCATGCGGTGAGGCCCAGCACAGAGCCGACAGTTAGGTCGATATTGCCGCTGATCATGATTGGCGTCAGGCCGATGGCCAAAAAGCCCATCAACGCGACCTGGAGAATGATGTTCTTAAGATTGGATAGCTCCAGAAAGTGCTCACTGCCGATGGCGAAGAAAACTGCCAGACCCGCAGCGAGAAACCAGATCGGATTGAGGTGGCGGCGCCAGAACTCCAGCGCGGCTTGCCACGGTTTGGGGACGCCGACAGTGACTTCAGCTGGCGGTCGAGATCTTGAACCAGTGGCCGTCGCGGCGCTCACGCGAAGACGGTCCCGCGCTTGGATGCGACGTCGATCCACACCGCAACGATGATGACCGCCCAGGTCACGAGCCACTGGGAGTAGTACGGGAGACCAAGCAGCAGCGTGGCATTCTGAATGAATCCAAGAATTATGATCCCAATCACGGAGCGCAGGACGCCGCCTGATCCGCCGATCAGGCTGGTGCCACCGAGAATGACTCCAGCCACGACGAACAGCTCGTACCCTGCGCCGGAGTCGTTTCTCGCGCTCATAACACGCGACGCTAGCACGACGGCAGCAGCGGCGGTCATCAAGCCGGAGACAACATAGGCAGCGAAAATGACACGCGGCGCTCTAATGGAGGAATATATGCTGGCGGTCTCGTTTCCTCCGACGGCGAACACACGGCGGCCGAAGGTCGTTCGGTGGAGGATGACTGCAAGAACAATGGCGAGGCCCGCTGCTATCAACACCGGAATCGGTATGCCCAACGCGTGGCCGCGTCCGATGACGGCAAACCAAGTCTCTGACGGATTTGCGATCGTCGCGTTCTTGCCGCCGGTGACGATCAGCGACACCCCCTGCAGGGTCGCCAAAAGACCGAGCGTGGTAATGAGCGAATTCAAACCGAGGCCGGCAACCAGAAACCCGTTGATGCAGCCGACTGCCACGCCAACGAGAAGCGCGATTGCGATCGCCTCGCCCGGTCCGAGAATATCGTGCAGGCTGATCGCAGCGACCGAGCACAGAGAGAGAAGCGATCCGACAGATAGATCGAGACGCCCCGCGATCATCACGAACGTAACACCGATTGCCATGATTGCCTGAACGGCGAACTGCCGCAGCACCTGCATGACGTTGTCGAAGCTGAAAAGGCGCGGAATAAAATGATCGGCGATCAAAACGAGCGTAATCAGCGCCAGCAAGCCGGCGAGCTGGAAGGCCGAATAGCGGCCCAGAAGACTGCGGGTTGCGGAGATCATCGGCTTTTGCCTGTGGTCTTGCGGGAAGGCGTCACCAATCATAGTCCACTATCCGACGTGCGGAAGTCGTAGCCGGCGGTCAGGCCGGCATCGACGACGATGTTCGCGCCGGTCACGCCGGCAGCGTCATCGGAGATCAAAAATGCTATCGTCGCCGCGACCTCGTCGGGATCAAGCAGCCGGCCCAGCGGATTGCGCTGCTCGCGGACTTTAAGGAGACGCGCCGGATCTTTTGCCGACGAAAGATGCCGCCGGAGGAGCGGCGTATCGGTAACGCCGGGCGACACACAGTTCACCCTGACGCCATCGCGGGCGTGATCCAGAGCGAGAGCGCGCGCAATCTGCAGCGCGGCTCCCTTACTGGCGCAGTAGGCGATCATGCCCTGCTCGGCGAGCTCGGAGTCTATGCTGCCCACGATGACCACGTTGCCGCTCTTGCGCGCGACCATCCCGGGAAGGACGCTGCGTGTCGCGTACACGAGGCCCATCACATTCACATTCAAGGTTCTCGCCCACTGTTCGTCGGAAAGGTCGAGGATATTTCCGACGAACACTTGCGCAGCGGCCGCAACGAGCGCGGATACGGTCCATTTCCGTTCGGTCAGTGTCGTAGTTAGCGCTGCCCACGTCGATTGCTGCGAGACATCACCGGCGATCCACGCGACGGTGTCGCTATCTTTGCCCTTTTGCAGATCGATGGCGACAATCCGCGTGCCGTTGGCGGAGAGACGGCGCATCACAGCCGCGCCGATGCCCGACCCCGCGCCGGTCACTACCGCGGCATGTGCTATAGGACGATCCATTGAAGGAATTGCCTCCGCGCGAAAGACGCAAGTATCCAGCGGCCGGCGTAGTTACCGGCCGCTGGTGGTCTTGGGCTAGAAGGTTGGGCGCGAGATCTTGTCGAGGTTGTCCTTGGTGACCGCTGGGGTATCCATGAACACCTGCTTCGGGAGTGTCACGCCCTCGGCGATCTCCACGGCGGCCTTGAGCGCCGTTTGCGCGTCGATCTCCGGCGATTGCAGCACCGAGCTGTAGTAGAGGCCGGACTTGATCGCGTCGTAGCCGGCGCCCGTGAGCGTCGGATCGGCGAATACCGGCAGCGCCTTCATGCGGCCGTCGGCGACGGCGGCCTGTGACGCCGCAAACGCTCCCGCGCCCATGTCACCGCTGGCGGCCAGCACGCCCTGAATGTCGCTGCCAAACCGCGTGATGTAGTTCTCCATGAGCGACTGCGCCTTCTCAGGCGACCAGTTGGCCGGCTGCGAATCCAGGACCTTGAGGTCCGGATACTTCGCCAACGTGTCCTTGAAGGCCTGGAGCCGCTGCTCGCCGGCGGAGTAGCCTGGCGTGCCGTTGATGAAAACGATGTTGCCCTTGCCACCGAGCTTGTCCGCCATTGACGTCGCGGCAATCACGGCTTGGGTATAGTCGTTCGGACCGGTGAAGGTCGTGATGTAAGAATCCGCCGAGGCGTCAGCGGCAGAATTGGTAACGACAATCGGGATCTTCGCCTCGCTCGCCTGCTTCAATGCCGGAACGACGGCTTTTGCATTGGCGGGCCAGACAATCAGAACATCGACCTTCTGCGTGATCAAAGTCTGGATCTGGGCCGACTGCTTGGCTGGATCCGCCTGGCTATCGAGTACGACCGTCTTGACGCCAAGTTCCTTGGCGTAATCATTGAACGCCTGCGTATACGTTGCCGAGTAGGCGTTGGTGCCGGTGCCGAGGTTCGAGAAGCCGATGGTGATTTCGGCGAGCGGCTTCGGCAGCGGGTTCGGCAACCAGTCGGGCGATGCCGCCCAGGCGGAGCCGGTGGCAAGCATCAGCGCGAGACCTGCCAATATCTTCGTGCGGTTCATCAATTCCCTCCCAATCACGAAACAATCTTTTTTGTGCGGCAGCCGACTGAAACTCACACCGAGCGACAGCCGAGCGTCTCCGGTTAAAACAGCGCGGGTCGGAAATTAAAAATACCGTCTGGCGTTGGGGGCTATAGTCGCAGCTTATGGGCCGTCTCCCCGTGCTGCAGAATAAACCGTCACGCCGCAAATGCGTCTTCGGTCAGGTTGCCTTGCCAGCGGCCCTTCTCGACCAACTCGCAGGTAACTTCCTTCATCACCCGTCGCACCGTGGCGACCGACAAGGTGGCGACCCGTTTCGTGTCCCAAACGAAATAGAGCATGCGACGCAGCGCGGGTTCGACTATTGGAACGAGGACTAGCTTCCCCTGCTCCACCGCTGGGCCTGCCGCGGCGCGAGTCAAGATCGTGTAACCCGATCCACGCATAACTAGGTCCCGCATCTCAGCCAGAGAATCCACCTCCAGGACCGGCTCGAAGGACAGCGAGCGACGATGCCCCTGGCTTTCAAGCATCGCGTGGAACCGATGTGTGCGGCTGGGCAGTATCAGATCGAGTTTTGCGCAATCAGCCCAGGAGATCGGTGTTTTCGCGACGCCATCCGGCCCGATCTTTCCGGTCCAAGCATCCGCGCCGGCGACCAGAAACATCTCCTCCATCATAATCGGCGTTATCTGAAAATCCTTTAGATCGCTTACGCGATACAGTACCGCGATGTCGATTGAACCGGAGCACAGCAGTTCGCGAATGTGCCCGCTCATGCCGTCGACAATCTGAAGTCTGATCTTCGGATAGTCGTGCCAAACAGTCTCCGCCAGTGGCACAGAGAGGATGGTGCCAACAGAGCTCGGCATACCCACGCGGACCTGGCCGCGCGGCTCTCCCACCGGCTCCCGCAGGTGTCGAACAGCCGCATCCGTAGCGCTCAGAATCTTGTGCGCGTGCTCCAGAAGTGTTTGTCCCCCTTCCGTGAGGCTCACGCCGTGGATCGACCGAACGAATAGCTCTACGCCCAGTTCCTGCTCGAGTTTCTTTATGCGCTGACTGAGCGCCGGCTGCGCGATGTTGTGACGGCGGGCCGCGGCGGAGACAGATCCAGCCTCAGCGATGCTGACAAAATATCTCAGCTGAATCGTTTCCATCGGTTATCTCGCAAACGCGACTGCCGTGAGGTCAGCCACGCGCGCTCCGGTTCGTCTTACACACCGATTCAAGGCTAGCCGTCACGAAGGCTATAGGCAACGCTTATGGCTGGCATTTCGGATGGGTATTTTCGCGACTTTTTGCCGGTCGGCTACTGCTCTGAATTCGACATGAAGCGCAGGGCGAGACATGAGGCTTAAGGGCAAGTTGGCAATCGTCACCGGTGCCGCGTCAGGCATCGGCAGGACGGCGTGCGAGCTGTTCGCACGGGAAGGCGCTCACGTCGTTGCGGGAGATAAGAACGGTGACGGCTTAGCCGCGCTGGTTTCGCAAATCCGGGCGAATGGCGGCCGCGCCGACGCGATCGAAGCCGACCTCACGGCGCCGGAGGAGTGCAAGCGCATCATCAACGAGGGGGCGCGATTGCTCAACGGGCTCGACATACTTTGGAACAATGCGGGCGTCATTGGTCCGCCGGGCATCGAGGGCCTACAGCCGTCCGACTACGAACTTACGATGAACGTCAACGTACGGGCGGGATTGCTCTCCTCAGCCGAAGCTGTCGCGCACATGAAGGCGCGCAAGGGTGGATCGATTATTTTCACCTCTTCGATTTCGGGCATCGTCGGCTCGCGCCGCAATGTCGTCTACGCCGCATCCAAGTACGCGATTGTCGGCATTGTGCAGTCGATCGCGCAAACGTACGCCCGCGACAACATTCGGGTTAACGCTATCTGCCCCGGTCCCACCGACACCACCATGTTTCCCGACGCTATGGGACGCGGCGTGCCGGAGGCACAGGCGAAGATCAACTATGCCAAATATCTCGACTCGATCCCGCTCGGGCGACTTGCCCAGCCAATCGAGGTTGCGATGGCGGGCCTGTGGCTTGCCTCCGACGACTCTTCGTATGTCACGGGCATCGCGCTGCCGGTCGACGGCGGCTTCACCGCCGGCTGATTAAATTGCCTACCGAGAGCAAATCATCGAGGTCCGTCGCCGACATAGCGCGGCGGATTGCGGGAGGCCGAGTTCTTGTCATCGGCCGCGCCGGCATGGATCTCAATGCGATGCCGCCAGGGGTTAGGGCGGAGGACGCCGATGCATTCCTCCCCTCCCTCGGTGGATCAGCGGCAAACATTGCCGTGGCTCTGACGCGGCATGGCATGAAAGCAACGTTGCTGTCCGCGGTATCCGACGATGCTGTAGGAAGATTTTGTCTGGCTCAGCTCAAGATTTTCGGAGTCGACGCCGAACACGTGCGCCTGGCGGGGAGCGGGTTCCGAACCTCCCTGTCGTTGGTGGAAAGCCGGCTGCACGACAAGCACGCGATCATTTACCGAAACGGCGCAGCTGACCTCCAGATCACAAGCGACGATTTGAATGGCATCGAATTCTCGTCCTACGATCTGGTTGTCGTGACAGGGACCGCTTTCGCGAGCGAACCATCACGAGAGGCCTGTTTTCGGGCGCTCGTGATGGCTCAAACATCGGGTACGCCCGCCCTCATTGATCTCGACTATCGGCCGTACTCGTGGACGTCAGTAGAGGTCGCGGCGGCCACATACGCGTCCGCTGCCGCGCAATGCGCGATCGTTGTCGGCAATGAAGAGGAGTTCGCGGTGATGGCAGGCGGCGCCGCCGATGGGCTCGCCGTTGCTCGTACACTGGCCGCCAAATCAGCCACGGTCGTGATCTATAAAATGGGCCCTCGAGGCGCATTTGTATTTCACGGCGGGAATAGAGATCGGACCGGCGTTTTTCCCGTGACCGCGATCAAGCCATCGGGTGCTGGCGACGCGTTCCTCGGGGCCTTGGTTGCAAGTCTATCCAACGGACGGACGGTGCGTGAAAGCGTGATCCGAGGGTCGGCGGCGGCAGCAATGGTCGTGGTCGAGCCAACGTGCGCGCCCGCGATGCCGACGACGGCTCAACTTGACGAATTTCTTGAGCGGCAGCGCAGGCGCCTGACGGAACCCGCTGCGGAACCTGCCGGACGTTGAGTGCATGACCATCGCTACGCTCAAGCAGGTATTGGATCCGGCACTCCACGAGGGATACGGCGTCGCGGGGCTGGTCGTGCTTGGATGGGAGGACGCGCGAGCTTACGTCGAAGCGGCCGAACTTGAACGTATGCCCGTTATACTGCAGGCAGGACCAGCGTGTCGGGCGTATACGCCCCTGCCCGTCCTCGCTGCGATGTTCAGGACGCTCGCCGAGTCGTCCTCAATGCCGGTGGCGGTCCATCTCGACCACAGCTATTCACTTGACGAGTGTCGGATCGCAATTGATGTCGGCTTCACTTCCGTAATGTTTGACGGCTCCAAAAAATCACTGGCCGAAAACATCCGGACGACCGCTGAGGTCGTGAAATTGAGTCATCGCGCTGGAGTTTCGGTCGAAGGCGAGATTGGCTTCGTAGGTTACGCCGCCGCAGAACCGTCGCGACAAACCGATCCAGCTGAGGCCGGGCGCTTCGAAAGCGAGACCGGTGTAGATGCCACTGCCATCTCAATCGGCAACGTTCATCTGCAGCAGAACCGTGAAGCCCAAATCAATTTCGATCGCTTGAGAGAGATTGAAGCCAAGACCTCAGGTCCACTCGTGATCCACGGTGCATCGGGACTGGCGCCACAGCTCCGCAGAACCTTGGCTACAACAACGCGTATCTGCAAATTCAACGTGGGAACAGAGCTGAGAATGGTTTTCGGGCGTTCGCTCGGCCAAATCCTGCGGGCAGAGCCACAACAATTCGACCGGCTAGCAATTCTTGGTAAGACGATCGCACCGCTCCGCGAAGCGGCGCGCGCGATCGTGCGTGAGCTAGGATCGCCCCGGCCGTAGATCACGCTGCCTATGGAAGACGGCCTCGCTGGCGCGCCGCGATGGCGTTGAAGACTCAGGTACCAATGGCTTTGACGCAAGAAAGCCTCGCGCTCAATTTGAGCGCTAGGCCGCAGCTTCGCTACAGTAGTATTGCTAGAGCAGCTTGTTCGAGTCGTAGCGCTTGGCAGGTTCTTCCGGCAGCACGAGCCCCGAGTAGGCCGCGTGATGTTCGGCCGCTTTGCGCCCCGCCAGCATCGCGATCAGGTGGTGGAAGTCGACGCGCCGATCTGGTCTGAATCATTCACCGCCGTGGCGATTTAGTTCGAGCCCGACGCATCATTTCCTTCAGCGTGTCCTTGCTGGCCTCGCTCGCGGCGAACACTATTTCGGCGCTACGGCCGGCATCCACCGCCGCCTTCTGCGCGCCGCGGCACTGCGAGTCGTTCTCGTAGAACACGCCATCGACGTGCTTCATCTTGGCAAGCGTGTCGGGCATCGCCTGAAGCCGCCGTCAACCGACCAGCCGCCGGAACCCGGCGAGACGGTGATGTTGATGTCGGGGCTGCCCGACAGCGCCTTCTTGAACGCCTCGGTGCGGGTAATGCCGATCTAGTTATCTTCCGGCCGCCGCGGATGACGACGATCTCGAGCGGATACCGGGAAAACACCTAGATCTATCGTAGATGCTCGACGCACTTGGCCTGTGCTAGCCGCGAGAAAGCGTTGTTGGCCGCAGCTAGTTGTTACGAGGAGACAGGAGAGGTTCGCCTTTGGGCCGCCAATCTGATTGGCGCATTGGGAGCTCCAAATCCTTGGTAGCCGCGGCGTTCAACGATCTCGAAAAAGAATCTGTCGGCAAAGGCCGGCGTATAGACTTGGAAGTATTCGCCCTGGCCATCGCGATCGTAGAGGATCGAGGCTGCCGCCAGTTCGGCCACGAAGGCGTCGTCCAGCCCGAAGCGGGCTTGCAAATCGCGATAGTAGTTTTCCGGAATCGGCAGCACTTGCAGCCCACGTTTGGCGAACTGGCGGGCTGTCGCGCGGATATCCGTCGTCGCTAGTGCGATGTGCTGAACTCCCGACCCGAAGAAGTCGTGAACGAATCTTCCCGACAGCGTGCGCTCGCTCTGCGATCCATTGAGGGCAAGGCGAAGGGTTCCATTCGGCGTCTGGACGACCTGACTGCGGACGAGACCTGCGGGATCGGCGATATCGACGCCCGCGGTTTTCTGAACATCGAGGATGGACATGTAGAACAACGCCCACGACAACATCTCGTCGTAGTCCATGGACTGGGAAAGATGATCGATTGCAGTCAGGCCCGCCTCCTCTGCGGTGTCTTCCACGGCGTCGAACTCGACGTTCCAGACATCGCCGAGTTCACTAACGCGATCGAGGAAATAAATCAGGCTGCCTCCGACGCCACGAATCGCGGGGATTTCCAGTTCCCCCTCCAGTACGGCCTGCTTGAACGGCGTGGCCAACAAAGCTTCGGCCCGCGCGACGGCGGCGCGCGCATCCGCGACTCGCAGGCCGATGGCACAGACAGAAGGTCCGTGCGTGTCGTAGAAGGAATGAGCGAAACCCTCCTGCTCGCGATTGATGACGAAATTGATCGTGCCTTGCGCCCACACAGTGACGTTCTTCGATTTGTGGATACCGCGCTTGCGGAAACCAAGGGCGCGGAACAGCTGCTCGAGCTCCTCGGCGGACACATCGTCGAGGGCAAACTCCAGAAACTCGATCGCTTCGCAACGTGCTGGCGGCGGAAGAGCCGGTCCAGTCCCAATGCGATCGGCGAGGAATATCAGTGATCGCCTACCGTCCACCGCCACCGAGCGTGCGGCGCCGGCGCGAAACTGGTCGTTGAAAATTTCAAGCGACCAGTACCCGTCATACCCCGTCGCCTGCACGGCACGCATGAAGTCGGCCACCGGTAGGTCGCCCTGACCGGGCATGCTGCGGAAGTGCCGACTCCACGACAGGAAATCCATGTTGAGTTTCGGCGCATCGGCAAGCTGCACGAGGAACAGCTTCTCTTTCGGAATGGCGGCGATGTTGTCCACCGCGAGACCGCGGGCTAGCGTATGGAAACTGTCGAGGATGAGCCCGAGGGAGGGATGATCGGCGCGGCGCACGATTTCCCAGGCATCGCGGTGATCATTGACAAAACGCCCCCACGCCAGCGCTTCGTAGCCGATGCGCAGGCCGCGAGAACCGGCCCGTTCTGCGAGTTCCCGCAGATCGGCAGCAGCGCGATCAAGGCCGCCGATTGCGCTCGATGAGACATTCGAACAAACGAGGATGAGATCAGTGCCAATCTCCGCCATCACGTCGAATTTTCGCTCGGCGCGGTCGAAGGTCTTGGTGCGCTCCCCGTCTGGCATGCCCTCGAAATCGCGAAACGGCTGAAAGACTGTGACAGTGAGACCGGCGTTTCTTGCCATCTCGCCGACGTCCTCCGGCGATTTGTCGTAAGCCAGAAAATCATTCTCGAAGATTTCGACGCCGTCGAAGCCGGCTCGTGAGATTGCCTCCATCTTCTCAGCGAGGTCGCCGCTCAGTGAAACCGTCGCTATGGAGGTCTTCATTCCTCGCCTCCCATGGACGCGAAGTGGTGCAGCATGCGCTCGCGATCCGGCACGAGCCCGGTGAACAATTCGAACGCACCGCAAGCCTGGAACACCGCCATGTCGCCGCCGTCGAGCGTGCGTGCCCCGCGAGTGCGTGCCGCGGAAATCAACGGAGTATCAAGCGGAACGTAGACAATGTCGGCAACCCAATGCTGTGCCTCGATCGCCCCTTCCGGTAGAGGCATGCCGGGATGTGTGCTCATTCCGGTTGGGGATGCGTGTATCAATCCGTTCGCAGCAGCCATGGCTGCCCAGATATCCGACCCGATTTGTGACTCGCGGTCCGGAAAGTTCTTGCGCAACTGACGGACGAGCGCGCTCGCGCGCTCTGCGAGAAGATCGAAGACTGTGATGCGCCCCGCCCCTAGCGTCATAGCGGCGTGGCTTACTGCGGCGCCACCGCCGCCTGCTCCGATGACGACAACCTCGTTGAGCCGCGCACCCGGCAGGCCGCGCCGGAAGGCTGCCGCGAAGCCCGACCAGTCGGTGTTGTGGCCGATCCGCTTGCCGCCGCGAAGGACGACGGTGTTTACCGCACTCAGTGCGCGCGCATCCGGCGACAATTCATCGAGATACTCGATGACCGCCTGCTTGCAGGGATGTGTGATGTTGAGACCCGCGAAGCCCCGCGCCTCCGCATCGCCGATCAGACGCGGCAGATCGTCGACTCCGAGACCCATCGCGGAGAGGTCAATCAGCTCATAGGTGTACGCGAGACCCTGTCGGCGGCCCTCCTCCATGTGGAGCGCAGGGGAGCGCGAGTTCTCGATGCCCGATCCGATAAGGCCAACGCGCACTTGTCGAAGCGCGGTGTCCGCCGCCGCCGCGGCCGGGGGTCCATTCGCAATCATGCCTATGTACTAACTAGTGAGTTTACGAATGGCAAGCAACGACATGCCTGCTGACTTCCGTTGTGCGACCTGTGGATTCAGAGAGAATTTCGCCCTCGAAACGGCAGGGAAAGGCCCGCCGATCAACTCCGCGCGGCGTAGCGCACGACCATGTCCACGACCCGCTCTCGGAGCGCCTCCGCGGCTTTCTTCGAGGCGAGATCGCGCTTGAAGATTTTGGAGAACGTCGCCCGGTTGGAGATGTTGAAAAAGGAGAGCGCGCTAATCTGCCAGTGCAGCTCTACCGGGTCGAGGCCCGGGCGAAAGACGCCGTCGGCTACACCGCGGTTGTAGAGATCGGTGACGGCCTCGATCGCCGGCGAATTTAGCTTCTGGATCGTGCTCGACTGGGCGAGATATTGGCCGTTGTGGATATTCTCGATCATCACCAGACGGATGAAATCTTCGCTGCGGGCATGGTGGTCAAAGGTGAAGCGAACCAGCTTCTTCAGCGCTTCCAGCGGCGGCAGCTCACCGAGATCGAGAGTCGCCTCCTCAGCGCGCATCTCACCATAGGCAGCTTCGAGCACCTTGAGGTACAGCCCCTCCTTGTCGCCGAAATAGTAGTAGATCATGCGCTTGCTGGACTTGGTCTTGGCGGCGATCTCGTCGATGCGGGCGCCGGAAAGTCCGTTCTCGGCGAACTCGCGGTACGCGACCTCCATGATGTTGCGCTGCGTACCTTCGCGGTCGTTGGTGCGGCTGGTGGGCGCACTTTTGCGGCGAGTCTTGGCGATCATTCAGGTGAGCTTGGGGTATTGCCGCATGGCCGGAGTTCAGCAAATGCTAGAATGGCACATGGGCCGCGGCGGCTCAATTGCGCGATTCCACCCGGTAGGCGGTTCAGGTTTTCCTCAGCAACGCATCGATCGCGCTCAGCCCCGCCACATAGCCAAACGGACCCAGCCCAGCGATGACACCGGTAGCGACCTTCGAGACGAGTGAGTGGTGATAGAGCTCCTCGCGGGCGTGGATATTAGAGATGTGAACCTCGAGGATGGGGCCATCGAACATCTTCAGGGCATCGAGCAACGCCAGCGACGTAAACGAGAACGCCGCCGGATTGATCACGATGCCATCAGCCGTCCCGATAGCGTCGTGGATCCACTCGATCAACTGCTGCTCACTGTTGGTCTGGCGGAAATCGACCTCGTGGCTGGTGGCGTTGCGGCAAAGTGACTCGATATCGGCCAGCGATGTCGTGCCGTATACGGCCGGTTCGCGCGTGCCGAGGCGGTTCAGGTTCGGGCCGTTGAGGACGAGGATTCGCGCCATCGCCTAGCCTTGATAACCGAACATGCGCGGCAGCCACAGCACGACGTCCGGCACGAAGGTGATGAGGAGGAGCGCAGCGATCATCGCCCACAGAAACGGCAATGCCTCCTTGACGATGGCCTTCATGGAGATGCCGGCAATGTTCATCATGATGAACAGCAGCAAGCCGTAGGGCGGCGTCACTAACCCCAGCATGATGTTGACCACGACGACTATACCGAAGTGCACCATATCGATGCCGAGTGCCTTGGCAGTCGGGATCAGCACCGGCACGATCACCAGCAGGATGGTGGTGCCTTCCAGCACGCAGCCGAGCAATAGCAACAAGATGTTGACGAGGATCAGGTAGGTCGTCGATGTCAGGTGCCAGCTCGAGAGAAGGGCGCTCAGCGACTCCGGGATATTCTCGATGGTCACGACGTAATTAAAGACGAGCGCGCCGGCGATCAGCATGCCGATCGCAGCGGTCGAGCGCGCGCTTGTCAGTAGGGAGTCATACAGGGCGTGCAACGTTATGCTGCGGTAGAGGACGCCCGAGATTATGAGCGCGTAAGCAGCGGCGACCGCGGCGGCCTCGGTCGGCGTCATCACGCCGCCGTAGATGCCGCCGAGCAGGATCATCGGCATCAGCAGCGCGGGAAGCGCGCGGATCGTGATGCCGGGTATTTCGCGGATAGGCACCGGCGGCTCGACCGGGAAGTTCCGCCGGCGCGCGGTGACCGCAACGATCACCATCTGGACGACACCCATCAGCAGACCGGGAACCAGGCCGGCCAGGAACAGGTAGCCGATCGAGGCATCGGACACGAGCGCGTAGATCACTATCGGGATCGATGGCGGGATAATCGGCCCGATCACCGATGACACCGCCGTCAGCGCGGCCGCATAAGCCGGCGGATACTTTCCGTCGCGAGTCATCATGCTCTGCATCAACCGGCCGCTCCCGGCCGCGTCGGCGATCGCCGAGCCAGACATGCCGGCGAAGATGATGCTCTGGACGATGTTGACCTGTGCCAGGCCACCGCGGAAGCGGCCGACCAGCACGTCACAGAATTTGAGCAGACGGTCGGTCATGCTGCCGACGTTCATTAGTTCGGCCGAGAGGATGAACAGTGGTACGGCAAGTATCAGGTAGTTGGAGTACATGCCGTTGAGCAATTGCTCGGCGACCGTGCCCATGTCCTGATGGTCCATTAGCAGGAAGAGCACGCTGCCGGCGATCATGGCGTGGCCGATGGGTAGACCAAGGAAGGCAAGAGCGGTGATCGCCACGATCGAAAGGGAGAACGGGCTTGCGAGATTCATACGCCCGACGCGGATTTCGTGGGATCGGGCGCTGGCACTCCGCTCTTGTACGCGCGCCAGCCGAGCCAGAGGTACCGGACGATAGAGGCGACCGCGAAAAGCAAGTAGATCGAAAACAGGCTTTCCAGCACAGTGGGATCCGAAGCTTGGAATTCACGTGACTTGAAGTCGCGGC
>JADMIO010603874.1_pt1 | contig 89648 bp, 66 predicted proteins | sample 8958161 | NCBI WGS metagenome assembly JADMIO01 (sample SAMN16585339, study PRJNA669376) | soil metagenome | isolation source: Crop rotation soil | place: USA: Cullars Rotation, Alabama | collected 2011
CCGCGACTTCAAGTCACGTGAATTCCAAGCTTCGGATCCCACTGTGCTGGAAAGATCAAATAAATTAAGACCTGAGTGTCATTTTTAAAATTTTCGGCAAACATCGGGCGGATCGCTCTGTCTACGATTCTGCAGATGAGGATTTCGTACTCACTTGCACGGCCTTCTCGTCTGTGAAAGCTTCCCGGGATTCTTCCTGCAGAAGCAAATTTTTCCTGGTATTCAACTGTCAAAGGAAAGAAATCAATTCCTTCTTTCGGTTCCGGAGCCGCTTGTGCCGTTGCCAGCAAAATGCAGTTGCCGCTTCTTACCACCACAGACCCGTCTGCCTGGCGAGCCATCTTACCTGTTTCAATAGTTGCAGTTCTGCCATTGCCATAATCAACAGTCTGCGTATGTATATCAAATTTCATTATATATATGTTTAAAGGATAAAAATAAAAAAGCGAGGCTGATGCCTCGCCTTAATCGTTATTTTCTCAATCCAAGCTTTTCGATCAAAGCTCTGTATTTGATGATATCTTTGTGAGCAAGATATTTGAGTAATCGTTTTCGTTGTCCAACCAGCTTATACAGCGAGCGGGTAGAAGAGAAGTCCTTGCGGTTTGTCTTCAAATGGTCGGAAATGTGGTTGATTCTGTGGGAGATCAATGCCACCTGTGATTCAACAGAGCCAGTGTTTGTCGGTGCTCCGCCGAATTCTTTAAAAATTTCTTGTTTTTTTTCTGTCGTCAACATTCGTCTAAAATTAAATGGTCATCCAAAATTGAAGTGCGAAGATACGATTTTTATATGTTACCTCAAAATTATTATTGACATTTTGTGGATAAGGACGACCCGGTCAAACCCACTAAAAAAGCACTATTCTTACGGGAATAGTGCCATGTTAGTAGACTCGAAAACTTAGTTTATTTCAGGAAAAGCTCGAGCTCTACCCGTCTATTTTTAGCACGGCCGGCTTCTGAGCTATTAGATGCTATAGGCTTGGAGGATCCGTATCCGACTGCTTCCATTCTGGTCAACGAAACTCCCTGGTTAGCGAGGTAAGTCTTTACCGCATCTACACGGGCCTGTGAAAGTTTGAAATTCATATCTGCATTTCCAACGTTATCGGTGTGTCCGCCGATCTTAAGGTTATAGTCGGTGTATTCCTTGAGAATACTCACAATTTCATTCAGCATCGGGAAAGATTCAGGAGTAATAACCGCCTTTCCGGTCGTGAAATTGATACCGCGCGCAGCAAACTGGAGACGCTTTTTCACTTCAGCTTTTACCGGGGGGCAACCGTCCGGTGTGCCGCGGCCGTTCATCTGAGGACATTTATCCTTTGAATCCGGGATTCCGTCACCGTCAGTATCCAACGGGCAGCCGGTAGCATCTACCTTTACGCCTTTTTCCGTGTTGGTACATTTATCCTGTGAATCCGGAACGCCATCATTATCGGCATCCGCTGCACATCCTGATGCATCTACCTTCAGTCCTTTTTGTGTGTCGGGGCATTTGTCCTGTGAATCCGGAACGCCGTCGCCGTCAGCATCTGCCGCGCAACCCGTCGCATCAACTTTTAAATCTTTCGGAGTGTTCGGACATTTATCCTGTGTATCCGGAACGCCGTCACCGTCGGTATCCGGGCATCCGCTGAAACGGTCTAATCCTGCCTGGTTCGGACATTTATCCTTTGCATCCTCCACACCGTCGCCGTCGCTGTCAGGACAACCTTTAAACCGAGCCAACCCGGGAACTTCCGGACAATCGTCGTCACCATCGGCAATACCGTCCTTGTCTTTATCAGGACAACCGTTTAAAGTGGAAAGTCCCGCAGTATTGGGGCATTTATCGAGATAATCCGCTACACCATCTTTGTCGGCGTCCATCGGGCAGCCGGTTTCATCCACCTTCACACCACTTGGTGTGTTTGGACATTTATCGTACTTATTTTTTACTCCGTCGCCGTCCAAATCGTTTTTGGAAACCTTTGGATCGTCGGCCTTCAAATTATAAAACAAGAGTAAGAGAGAGATTAGAAACGCGGGTAAATATGTTCTTGGCGAAAATTTTGTGTACATGGTTAGTAGTTTTGATACGCAAAATTGTGCCTAAAGTTTTTCTATACACTTATACGATAAGGTGTAAATGTTATATGGTTATCACTTGAAGGAAATTTTTGATGTCTTACCAATAATTTATATCATCTGAACGATCCGAGTCCATATATTTCTTTTGCCACCCAAAGAAAAAATTCATAGCCTCTCGTTCTTTATCCATGTATTGAAGAATTTGAAACTTTGCGTTTGCTAATTCAAAAGCACCGGGATCAAATGTAAGTGCACTGTCTATGTCCGAAATTGCTTCTTCATTTTGATTAAGTTTGTGCTTTGCCATCGCTCTTATGAAATAATAATCAGGTCTGTCCGGTCTTAATTTAATTCCCGCTGATATCTCTTCAATAACATTTTTCCAATTTTCTTTTTGAAATGCTTCATAAGCTGCTTCATAATACTCTTCTCCAATTTTGATTTCCAAATCTTGTAATGTAGGTTGCCGTAAAAATTTTGAAGAAAGACTTTCCATCGCAACATCAAAGGATACTGAATAGGCATTCAACTGATTCAGCTTACCTAACTGACTTAATATTTGATTTTTATTATCTTCTTTAATTGTTGGCGTGCCATTGACAAGAATTGGGATGACATTTTTTTTAAGTTCTAAAGCCCTTGCAAGTTCCCGATGAGGCCAGCTTTCTACATTACATAAGATGTCAATTGTTTCGGGAGTTATAATAATAATAAAATGATCTCTAAGGCCAATCTGATTCAAAATTACTTCTGTAAATCTGCCGGAACCCAATTTTTCTTCGTCAAGAAATACATCAAAATCCAGGGGTTTTAGCGCTTCGAATATTTGACGCGCCGCATTATATCCAGATTGCCTGCTATAGCTGATAAATACTCCTTTCCCTGATTCAAAAGCATTCATAAAGTGATCTAGTATTTTACTATTCCTATCTGTTGCATAATAGCCAGGCTGTCCATTAAATTCCAGGTTTCAATGATCAGCCCGTTTTCGTCAAAGTGATGAAGGTCCCAGAACGTGGCTATAATTTGTTTGTTTGTCGGCGGAACACCCAGTACTACTTGTGAATGCATTGCAGTAGCAACACTTCTTCCCATGACCCAATTATCTTCCGCTACTGCATGCTCAACGGTGATCTGAAGATCCGGCCACGTTTCACGCATACCTTGTAAAGACGTTTGAATGGTTGCGCGCCCTTTTTCGCTTGGCTTGGATCTCACTTCGTGATCTTCTGCATAATAAAGCACGCATTCATCCAGCTTATTTTGATTGAACAATTCTTTTGCTTTTAAATAATTGGATTTGTTTCTTTCCGCAATTTGAAGCTTGTCTAACTTATCCATTTGATATGTTTTTTTATTTATCGATGCAGCGTAACAAATCCTGATTGATTGATCAGCCTTCCCTGCGCATCACCGAATTTCACCGTATAGAAATACGTGCCGTCGGGAAGGGGTGACCCCTGGTATTTTCCATCCCAATCGTTGAGATAGTTTACATTCCTATACACTTCAATTCCCCATCGGTTCCAAACATCGAATTCGATATTTCCGCCCGCACATGGAATAATAAATAAATCGTTCATGCCGTCGCCGTTCGGGGAAAAAGCGTTCGGAATATCGCAAACCCCGCGAATAGTAACATATACCCACGCTGTATCATTTCCATCGGGATCGCACAGCACATATTGAAAACTGTCTGTCCCGGTAAATCCATTCACGGGAATATAAGTGATGGTATTGCCTGGATTTTGAATGATGGTGGCGTGACCTGTAGGCGGAATAATACTTGGGCAAGGCGTGAGTGTATCGTTATCCGTTGCAATGTCGTTCGATAATATTGGAATCGTTACAGGAATATTGACACCTGTTGTTACAGAATCATTTATTGCAATCGGCGGAACTCCGGTAATGGCTAATATGATCGTAGCTTCTGTACAAAAGATTCCCGGATCGCAAACAAGCACGCATATTGTATCTGCAGCTTTTATTTGCCCTGCAGAATAAACTACGCATCCGGTCGAATCAAATTTCCAGCTGCCTAAAGATGAGCCGCTGCTTATTGAAGAATCGCAAAAAGTAATCGTATTCGTGCCAGGTACAAATGGAACACATACGGTGATCGACGAATTTACGGGAAGTGTATCCATCCAATAAAAATTTTCAATTATCACGTCTTTGTAAATAGTTATATAACTGGTATCGGAAGGACAAGGAGCTGTTCCTTCAACAATATACCTGAAAGTATTTTCTGACGTAAACCATGGTTCAATGAATATGCCTGTAATACTATCAAACGTTCCTCCCGGGGTTCCTGAGATGTGTGACCATGTACCGCCATGGTTGGGATGTCCACCTAATAAATCAAAAAGTGCAATGGTATCTGTTACGGTAAATAGTGTAGTATCAAATCCCGCAAACACCGTATCACAACTCCGAACCGAAACATAAACCCATGCCGTATCCTTTCCTTCAGGATCGCAGATTGTATATTGAAAACTGTCTCTTCCGGAGTATCCCGTCGCCGGTGAATAAACGATCGTGCTGTCTGTATTTACAAGCGTTGTTCCGTTTGCCGGCTGCATAATGATAGCAGGCGAACACAGCAGAAGAGGATCGTAGTCTTCAGACAAATCATTTGCTAAAACCGAAATGGTAACACTTGTATTCATTCCGGTTTCGACCGTGTCGTTTACTGCAACAGGCTGAATTCCCACCACGGAAAGGAATACCATCATTTGATTGCAAGGATATCGATGCAAAGTCGTATCACATATTTGCAAACACAAAGAGTCCGTTCCTTTGTGCGTAGTTGTGTAAATCAAACATCCGCTCGTGCTGTCGATATGCCACTCACCATACGGAGTTGTTTCTTCAAACAGCGTATCGCACGATGAATACACAATCACATTGTTTTGTAGTAGAAAGCAAATAGAGGTATCGATTCCAACCGGAACCGTATCGATCAATATAATGGATAGATCCGGTGCATTGACGTGTACATCAACATAAGCTGTATCGTTCGGACAAGGTGAATTTCCATGCACCACATACATAAAACGGTTGAACGCGCCCGGCTCGGGAAGATAAGTCCCAAGTGTAGAATCAAACGCTCCAAAGCCTGTTATCATTGTCCAGCTACCGCCGTGGTTAGGATTTCCGTGTAACAGATTGAAGAGATAAAGTGTATCGGAAAAATAATCTACCAATGTATCTGCATCCAATCCTGCAAACACCGTATCGCACGCGCCGTTGATCTGGTAATTTGTTTGTGTGAAATTCGTTGCAGGAACGCAATCCAGGCATGGGTGAATTGCATATGCTTTGTTGAATTCCGTCAGCGTGAACGGTGTATGCACCATTCCTTTAAAAGTTACGCGCAGTCCTGAATTTGCTGCCATGTCGGCAATTTCCTGTTTTAAAATTCTTGTTGATGAATCGTATGTAATGGTTCCGCAATCCGGTGCATTGGAAATAGGAGAGCAGGTGATACTGCTAAGATCGATCTCAAAAGTTTCCGGCAGTGTATCGATCCAGGTCGCGGGAGATGTAATGGAAGAAGACGCGTTGTAAAATTCCATATTGATTGTCATCGTATCGCCGCTGTTTACAATGGAAGGACTAACAGATCCCGATACGACAAGATCTGTGGAGCTTGCATTGAACGTGCCGATGCTTACTGCTTTTGCATTGTTCAATGTATTCGTATCGATAATGGCAGGATCCGATAAATTACCAAACGCAAAATTTTCCAGCGCCCATAACATGCTTAATCCGCAGCCTGAAATTTCAGGACGACTCAGCGTAAACGTATACGTGAGTGCAACCGTGTCGCCGGCTTCGAGTTTCGTGATCACTCCGTTCAATTGCGCGAATGAATAATCCGGCAAATTAAAACTTGAATTCGTAACGCTGAATGTTTGCGCAGGCACTACGCTGCCCGGGCTCGCGCTCCAATTGATATCACTAATATTCCAGGTATAATGATATGTTACCGAACCCGTGCCGGTAGTGCCTAGAATATTTGTATTGGTGAAGTCGCGGATGAGAATGCTTTCCGCATCCGCAGGACCGTGGTTGATCCACAATACCGTATAGTGATATGATTTGGAAGTGTCTTCACAATTGGACGGAGTATTATCATCCACGAATTTTACCACTTCGATATCGGTTTTCATACACGGGTTGTTGGTGGCTGTCATTTTCCCGCTGTTTACAACTACAATATTATTTGCAAGAACGGTATCGGTTACACAATCCGGAACCTGGAAGGTAGCAGTGTTTCTCAGATCCCACGAAAGACCCGTATGGCCGCAGCCCGATATATCAGGCTTTGAAAGCGTGAATGCAAATTTTAAAGTAATGGTGTCGCCTCTTTCAAATTTAGGCGCGGTCGCAGAAAGAAAAGCGAGGAAATTAAACTGTGGATTGTCCGGCGGATCGTGGTTGATCTGGAAGTGTCCTGAAGGAATAAAAAACGGAACATTAACTGCATTCCCTTTTCCGGATTCCCACGATAAATTCGAAATCGCCCACGGGTAATTATATACGGTAGTTCCAACATCCGCAACTATTTCATTTATGGAGATCAGTTCATCCGACATGTAGAAATTGTCGATATCGGTAGTGTCGTCGTTGACCCACGTAACCGTATAATTAAAAGTTTTCGGGAGACTGTCGGCCGGGTAGCCGCGCGTGTCATCTACCGTTTTAAAAACTTTTATATCCATACTTCTTTCCCCAGTAACATTGGCACAGCTCATAGGACTGCTGATCAGTCTTGCCGTATCATTGGCGGGGAACGTATCGCGGACGAGACTATTGAAATCAAATAAAAAAGTCGCTTCGTTTTCTAAATTCCATGCAATGTCGCCGGTGCATTTAGAGATAGTTGGATAATCGAAGGTAATGGTATAAGTCAAAGTGATCGTATCGCCAATGCCGAAATTGATTGCGTACAGGTAAATATCGTTGATCAAAATTCGATCGGAAGTAAACGTGAGATTTACAGATCCCGTGGTAAATGTATTGATTGTTGAAACACCTGTATTGGCACTGGATTGCACGTCGAGGTTGTCGATAAACCAAAAATAATCAAAACCCGAATTACCATTCGCGATGACATTTTTTGCAAAGAGTTGGTTGTCGAGTAAAACATGGGATACCTTACCCGGCCCGTGATTTATCCATCGAACCGTATAGTTATAAGCTTTCGGCAAGCTGTTACAATCGTAGCCGTTTAAGTCATCCACGGTAGATGAAACTGCGATATCCGAATTCCCTTGAACGATGACCGTATTCCATGTAGAGGAGTTTGTAGAAAGATCGGGATCGGTAACGCTGTCGGGTGGAAAGACGTACGCTGTGTTGGAAAAAGAAGTTTCATAGGCAAATTGCGGAGCAGTCAGTTTGATCACCAATTCAATTTCGCCGTTGAGAGGAATGAATGGAATGGTTCCCTGCAAAATGTAAATGTTGGAAAAGGGATTCAGAGAATCCATGTAAATGGAATACTGCGAGCTATCGGGACACACAGCGCCGCCGGATGCAGAGCAGCTAACAAGCGATATGTTGCTCATAAATTCAGGGAAGGTGTCGCGGAAAGAAGAGTTGATGACCGCTAACGGCCCGTTGTTGCTGATCTTGATAGTATAAAAGAAATCGTCGTTGGTGTGCACTTTAACAGGACCGGATTTCTGAATGATAAGATCCGCGGTTTGCGCTTTTGAAACCGCGATGGAGAGGAGAGAAAACAGCAATGCCAAAAATATGCTGTGGCGATTTTTGCTTTTCGGAAATAGAGGTGTCATAGTATAACTATTGTGTCCAATAGTTCAGCATGCACAATATACAAAGAGGATTTTGTTTTTTGGTGTTAGATAAACTTGAACTTAGGTGCGATGGGTCTGCGCAAACATAGAGGCCTATACATTGTTTTCAAGGATCGCTAACGCTTCCAGTGCCACTTTCTTTTCAATATTCAGCGCAGGAAAAAACTGCAGACCTTCATCTTCCTGGTTTATCAGTACTCCTTCCTTCCGGCACCGCTCAGCAATTTTTTCCGCACGCTTCGAATCGTTCAGATTCCATGAAATGGCGAGGCCTTTTCCCCTTACCTCCGTTTCTCCTTTGATTTTTATTGAGTTGAGCCGCTCCATGAAGAGTGCGCCCATTTCATTTACATGATCAAGCAATTGCGTTTTATGTTTATTGATGTATTTCAGGTTTGCTATTGCAGCAATGGTACTTAACGGATGCCACCCGAATGTTGAATAGAAATGAAAATCATCTTTGATCTTATTGGCTATTTCACGGGTTGTAATTGCGGCGCCAAGCCCGGCCGCTCCACCACCAAGGGCTTTCGCCATGGTCATAATATCCGGCACGATATCGAAATGTTCACAGCCGAATAATTTTCCTGTGCGTCCAAAGCCTGTGGCGACCTCATCTATAATAAGCAGTGTTCCGTATTTACTACAAAGCTCCCGGATGCCGCTCATGAACTCTTGGCCCGGAACGTACGTGAGGTAGTTACAAATAACCGGCTCCATGATAAATGCAGCAATTTCTTTTTTCTTCAGGATGGTTTCCGCTTTTGATAACGCCTTCGCATCCGGTGGCATCACAAGCTTTTTGCAATTCGGCAGCATATTGCCGAATTTTTCGCGTGTCTCGCTTGAGCCTATACTTAAGGTTGCAATGGTGTTCCCGTGGTAGCTTTCTTCTAACGACAAGAATTTGCTTCTCTTTGTGTAAAGCATCGCCATTTGCAATGCCGCTTCGTTAGACTCGCTTCCCCCGGTAGCGCGGAAACTTTTTTCGAGATTTCCCGGGGTTATTTCTGCCAGCATTTCAGCGAGCTCCGCCCATGGTTCAAAATGGAATCCCGGATGGATATAGTCGGGGCCGTTATAATTGCGCACTGCTTTTTTTACGTCGGGATTGTTCCATCCAAAATTCCCCACGCACCAACCCATAAAAAGATCGATGTATCGCTTCCTGTTCCGGTCATAAATAAATGAACCTTCGCTCCTGGATACTTCCACGTCGATCGCTTCCGTTTCCCTTCCGAAATATTTCTGCTCATTTGTTTTGAGTTTCATAACTAGGTTAATTAAAGATGATCACTACTACTACTACTAATACAAAACCAAGAAATATGAAAACGGTTGAGGCAAGAGTGGCCGTTACGTAGTTTCATCAGGGGAAACAATAACCTGGGTTTCTAAAAAAAAATAGTTATATTAGTAATTATTTTATAAATTTAATTGGCTTTTAAATTTTACGGTATGAAACATATTTTTTTACTGGGTATAGCTATTATAATACTAAGTTGTAAAAAAGAGAGTGCGAACAGTATTAAAAGCGCTCCGCCTGTGGGACACTGGAAATGGTTTAAGTCTGTAGCATGGGGAAGTACCACTACGCCTCAAAATACAGGGCGCACCCTAGGCTTTATATTTAATGCGGATTCAACGTGTACGAGGAGCGGTGATCTTTTGCAGCCTTCTAATGGCTGGGGTACTTATTCCTACCTTACAGATCCGGTCATGGACAGGAATTTTATAATTTTTTTGCCTTCAGATACTCTATCTTTCTATTACTCTCCAAATGTCCAGTCACCGGACACATTAATACTTGATGATGGATCCTGGGTGGATGGCCCTGTATATTATTTTGTGCGGGTGCAGTAGTTCTGCGTGTTCCTGATTGCAGTTCAAAACTCAAACTTAATTCCCTGTGCCAGCGGCAAATCTTTTCCGTAGTTCACAGAGCTGGTTTGCCTGCGCATGTAAGCCTTCCACGCATCCGAGCCGGATTCACGCCCGCCGCCGGTTTCCTTTTCGCCGCCGAAAGCGCCGCCGATCTCCGCACCGGACGTACCCATATTTACATTCGCGATCCCGCAGTCGGAACCTGCGGATGAAAGGAACTGCTCCATCTCGCGCATGTTGGTCGTAATAATTGCCGACGACAATCCCTGCGGAACACCGTTCTGTATCGCGATCGCATCTTCCAGGTTGTCGTACTTCAGCAAATATAAAATAGGAGCGAAGGTTTCCTTTTGAACAATGGGCAGCTGGCTATCCACTTCCGCTATACATGGCCGCACATAACAGTTTGAATCATATCCGCCTATGCTCAGCACTTCGCCCTCCACCACAAACCGCCCGCCTTCTTTTTTGCATTCTTCAATAGCATTTTCATACATTTTCACCGCCTGCTCGTCGATCAGCGGACCAACGTGCACACCTTCTTCCAGCGGGTTGCCGATCTTCAATTGTTTGTAAGCGTTTACGAGCTTATCTTTAAGTTCATTATAGACAGAAGAATGTATAATAAGCCTTCGAGTGGTTGTGCAACGCTGACCTGTAGTTCCCGTTGCTCCGAACACTGTTCCAACCACCGCTAATTTTAAATCGGCGTCCGGCGTAATGATCACAGCATTGTTGCCGCCTAATTCCAATAAGCTTTTTCCCAGTCGCTCTGCTACTACTTTCCCCACTTCTTTTCCCATCCTCGTGGAGCCCGTCGCCGAGATCAGCGGAATGCGTTCGTCGTGCGCCAGCCATTCGCCTACATTTCTGTCTCCAACCACCAGACACGAAAAACCTTCCGGCAGATCATTCGCCTTCATGACTTTCTCTACGATCTTCTGGCACGCAACTGCAGTCAGCGGCGTTTTTTCCGATGGCTTCCACACGCAGACATCGCCGCACACCCACGCCAGCATCGCGTTCCATCCCCAAACCGCAGCCGGGAAATTGAAGGCAGTAATGATTCCCACAATTCCCAACGGATGCCATTGTTCATACATCCTGTGGTTTGGCCTTTCTGAGTGCATCGACAAACCATACAGCTGTCTCGACAAGCCCACCGCAAAATCGCAGATGTCGATGATCTCCTGTACTTCGCCCAGGCCTTCCTGCAGGCTTTTTCCCATTTCCCACGAAACCAATCTTCCTAAATCATCTTTATGCTTTCGGAATTCTTCGCCCATCTGCCGCACGATCTCGCCGCGCTTGGGAGCGGGCACGGTTCGCCACTGCAAATATGCTTCGTTGGCTTTTGCAATCACGCGGTCGTATTCTTCTTTCGAAACTTTTTGTACCGAGGCGATCTTTTTTCCATCTACGGGCGAAAAGGAGTCGAGCACTTCGGATGTTTTGATCCAGCCAAAGCCGGTAGAAGTACCGGCGTTTACCTCTTCAATATTTAAATTCTTCAGAAACTGCATAGTGATAATTTGGAAGGCAAAGTTAATAAATTACGAAGTGTGTGGATGTGAGGGAAGAATAAATCGCCAATCTTTGATTAATCCTATTTTTGTCTATAAATTTACCGATTCAAATTTTCAATATGACTTCATTCTTATTAGATGCAGGCGGAGCGCCGGGAACAGGATTACCGACATTGATCATGATGGGCCTGATGTTTGTTGTTTTCTATTTCTTCTTGATCCGGCCTCAGTCGAAAAAAGCAAAGGAGCAGCAAAATTTTATCGAGACGCTGAAAGCAGGCGATAAAGTGGTGACTACTGCAGGCATCCACGGAAAAATAGTTTCTGTAAACGATGAGGATAAAACCTTTATGATCCAGGTGGACGGACCTACCCGATTGAAAATGGAAAAAACCGCCATCAACGCAGAGCTGACAAAATCGGCTCAAAGTACTGCAACTCCTGCGTAAATGCTGAAAGTGGGCGTGACCGGCGGCATCGGAAGTGGTAAAACCACGGTCTGCCGCATATTCACCACCCTCGGAATTCCCGTTTATTATGCCGACGACCGTGCAAAGGAACTGATGATCTCCGATCACGAACTCGTTGCTGGTATCAAAAATATTTTTGGTGAAGAAGCTTATGAAGATGGGCAGCTCAACCGGAAATTGCTTTCGGATAAAGCTTTTAAAGACAAATCACTTCTTACGAAGCTAAATGCTGTGGTTCATCCCGCGGTTTTCAGAGATTCCATAAATTGGTTTCTCTCGCACGAGGATAAATTATATGTTTTATATGAAGCCGCTATTTTGTTTGAAACCGGCAACAATCAAAACATGGATAAAGTGATCACAGTGGTTGCGCCTGCGGAGGACCGTATTGCTCGTATTATCGCTCGCGATGCCGTGGAAAGGGAAGAAGTGCTGGCGCGCATCGACAAGCAGCTGTCAGACGACGAAAAGATCAGGCGTTCTGACTTTGTTATCCATAATGACCACTCGCATTCTGTGGTAGAACAGGTGTTGACAATTCACGAACAATTAATTCTTCTCTCCGGAAAGAACTAATTATTTTCGTGCCTTGTTAAAGAATTCACATCCTATTATATGATTGAAACTATTAACTGCCTGATCCTCGGGGCGGGCCCTGCCGGATACACGGCCGCCGTATATGCCGCGCGAGCAAATATGAAACCGGTTTTATATACGGGCCTTGAGCCCGGCGGCCAGCTTATGACGACGACCGATGTAGAAAATTACCCCGGCTATCCCGATGCAGTGACAGGTCCCAAGATGATGGACGATTTTCAAAAGCAGGCGGAGCGCGTCGGCACTGAGGTGCGTTTCGGTATCGCTACCAGGGTTGATTTTTCTGAAAAGATCCATAAAGTCTGGATCGATGATGAAAAAGAGATCCACGCAAAAACAGTGATCATCGCTACGGGCGCGAAGGCTAAGTGGTTGGGTATTGAATCGGAGCAACGATTAAACGGGAGAGGAGTCTCTGCCTGCGCGGTGTGCGACGGATTTTTTTACAGGGGAAAAGAAGTGGCGATCATCGGCGCGGGCGATACGGCTGCTGAAGAAGCGCTTTATCTTTCAAACCTTGCTCCGCAAGTTCATATGATCGTTCGCAGCGACAAAATGCGCGCGTCGAAAATTATGCAGGATCGCGTTTTGAAAAAAGAGAATATCAAAATTTACTGGAATAGCGAAACGGAAGAGATCCTGGGACAGGATAAAGTGGAAGGCGTTCGCATCAAAAATAAATCGGGAGAATCTTCCGATGTAAAAGTGGAAGGATTTTTTGTGGCGATCGGGCACAAGCCGAACTCCGATATCTTCAAAGGTTTTATTGATATGGATGAAACGGGTTATATACAAACCGTTCCGGGAACGTCCAAAACAAATGTTGCCGGTGTTTTTGCCGCGGGAGATGTACAGGATAAAGTATATCGACAGGCGGTGACATCTGCGGGAACAGGTTGTATGGCTGCGTTGGATGCGGAGCGTTATCTCGCGGAGAACTTCCACTAATTAACATTAATTAAAATCCGCGCCATTCACGCGGGCACTAAAATTGGCATAATTGTGGTTATATTTAGTAATGCCAATGGTATGAGAAAAACCTTTATATTTATTTCCTGCGTGCTTGGTATGTTTCTGAAGTCTTCCGCGCAAACTTATGATACGATCGTTTTGCCCAAGGTGATTTTGCTGGGCGATACATTGCCGGAAGTGGTGCTGGATCCGATCGAGATCAACGCGACGAGACTTGGAAAAGTGAATTTGGAGGAATGGCAGATGCGTTATCTGCGCATTGTTTATCCTTACGCTTTGAGAACGGCGCGGTTGTCGAAGAAGATCGATGAGGATCTCAAAAAATGTGATTCGAAGAAGGAGAGGAGACGCTACCTCGATGAATGTGAAAAGGTATTGCGCGCGCAGTTTGAAGAAAATCTGAAAAATCTGTCTCGCAAGCAAGGACAATACCTGATCAAGCTGATCGACCGCGAAACCGGACATACGGTATACGATCTTTTGAAGGAATACAGGAGCGGCTGGAAGGCGTTCTGGTGGAACTTTGCCGGGAAGTTCTTTCAGCTAAATATGAAGGACGAATACGATCCGGCGGGAGAGGACAGGGAAGTAGAAAATTATATCGCTCGGCTGGATGAAGTTTACCAGCGCGATGGAACCATATACATCATCAATAATGAAAGATTCAATACACCAGTTCCGGGTGAAAAACGCTCAAAATAAAGAGGTCGATCTCGGGGATTACAAAGGAAAAGTAGTGATGGTCGTGAATACGGCATCCCGCTGCGGGCTTACACCCCAACTCGACAAGCTCGAAAAATTATACGAAGAATATAAGGACAAAGGTTTTACGATCATCGGATTTCCTTCGAATGATTTCGGCGAACAGGAGCCGCTCGCTGCGGATAAAGCCGAAGAATTCTGCAAGATCAACTACGGAGTTACATTTCCCATCATGGAAAAGATCCACGTAAAAAAAGGCGACGATCAGCATGAGCTTTATAAATTTATGGGGAAGCAGGCGTTTGGCCCTTCGCTGCTCACGAATCCAAAATGGAACTTCCACAAATTCCTGATCGACAAAAACGGCAAGGTTGCGGATTTTTTTATTCCTACCACAGAACCGGACGACAGCAAGATCAAGAACAAGATCGAAGCGTTGCTGACGAAATAAATTCTTCTGGGTTTATTTATTTTCTAAATAGATTTATACTTAGATATGGATAAACTTTTACACTGCTTGATTTTTATTTTCTGCTTGTTTATTTACTCCGAATTCTACGGGCAAAAAATTTATACGGATGAGTGGAAGCAGTTTGCGCCGTCGGCAAAATTGCCTTCGAACGTCCACACAAGAAATTCAAATAACAACGTAGATCTCGTTCGTTATAAAGATAAATTTTACGTCGCCTTCAGAACAGCGCCTACCCATTTTGCATCTAAAAAAACGAAGATATATATTATCAGTTCGACGGATTTTCAAAACTGGAAATACGAAGCTGATTTTTTTGTCGGCGCAGATATGCGCGAGCCTCGGTTTGCCATCTTCCATGAACAGCTGCATTTATATTTTTTTGAAGGGGGAAAGAAGATGTTCAGGTTTGAACCAAAATATATTTGGGCGACGACCTTACGTGATACCGGCTGGAGCGATAAGATGAAAACAAATCTGGATGGTTTTGTGGACTGGCGCTTTCGCACGCAAAACGACAAGCTTTACCTTTCTGCGTACTACGGCTTCAATTTATACAACAGCGGGCACCATGCCAATTTGAGATTGTTCACTTCCGAAGATGGACTCAATTTTATGCCGCTAAGCGAGCAACCGCAAGTAACGACTTTAGGTGCGGAAGAAGGAGAATTTATATTTGACAAAGAAGGAAATATTTGGTCGACGGTGCGACTAGAAGGCTCCGGTTCGTATTTGTGTTTTGCTTCAAAAGATTCTTTGGGTAAATGGACAAAGAAATTTTCAAAGCTGAAATACGACAGCGCATTGCTGCTCGACCAGGATGATGACATTTTCCTGATCTCGAGAAGACATTTAAAAGGAGATGCTACCCAAGTCGAAATTCCCAATAAGAAGGAACGGCGCAAAAATTTGATACGCTATTCCTTCTCCAAAAAAGTAACCGCTCTTTTCAAGATCAATAAAGAAAAAATGGAGATCGATCACGTGATGGATTTCCCCAGTACGGGCGATACCGCATACCCGGCTGTTGCACGGGCGGATGACGGAAGTTACTATGTGCTGAATTATTCCTCCAACATCAACAAGCGAAAGAAGATCTGGATCGGGGGACAGCTGGGAAAAACTTACCTGTACCAAACGCAGCTTCATTTTAAGTAAGCGCCGGCGTACGTATCAAAATTGATTTGTAGTTTTGTCTATCCAAACCAATATGAAATTAGATATCCTCGTTTTTGCCGCTCATCCTGATGATGTGGAGTTGTCGTGCAGCGGCACCGTTTTGAAACATGTAAGTCTTGGCTATAAAGTCGGAATGATCGACCTCACGAGCGGTGAGCTGGGAACGAGGGGATCAGCGGAGATACGGTTGGAAGAGTCTAAGAAGGCAAAGGAAATTCTCGGGATAGAAGTGCGGGAGAACCTCGGTTTCCGCGACGGATTTTTTGAGATCGATGAGGCGCATTTGCTGAAAGTGGCTGCCGCAATCCGAAAATACCAACCTGATATTATCCTGGCGAATGCTGCCCGCGACCGGCACCCCGATCACCAGAGAGCCGGCGACCTGGTATCGCGCGCCAACTTTTTGAGCGGTTTAGTGAAGGTAGAAACCATGATGTACGATCAGCCTTTGAAGCCATGGAGGGCAAAAGCTGTTTATCATTTTATACAGGACCACTATATTGAACCCGATTTTGTGGTGGATATCACAGGCTTTATCGATAAGAAAATTGAAGCGATAAAAGCTTTTAAATCACAGTTTTACGATCCTGAATCTAAAGAGCCGCAGACACCCATTTCAAAGGAAGATTTTATGGATTTTATCAAGGCGAGGGCGAAGCAATTCGGGCGGCCGATCAATGCGGAGTACGGGGAAGGTTTCACCGTTGAGCGCTATATCGGAATAGATAACCTCTTAAATATTAAGTAGAAAGGCAGCTTTCGTGGATATAAAGTGCATTGGCAAAGTGAAAGCGCGTGTGGATGATTGAATGTGTGATCTCGTATAATCCGAAGAAAACGAAGTTGCGGGCCGATAGGTATTGCTGGATATCAGCAAAATATAAGTGGCGATTATTCAACTTGTTATCCAATCCTACTTCAACATAAATCATCTTAATTTTTCCGGTTTCCATCGATTTAGTTGCGCCGTTCAGCACGTTGATCTCGAAACCTTCCGTATCGATCTTGAGCAGATCTATTTTCTCAATTTTATTTTCAGTTACAAAGTCATCGATAGTTCTGACCGTGATCGTCTCTTTCTTAGAACTTTCCGATCTGTTCATATTCACATCCACGAGAGAATTAAGGCCTGAATCCTTTTCATCGAAGATGCTGATCTCTACTTTCTCGTTCTTATCTCCAAATGCAATTGGGAAAGCAGAAACAGAGGAGTTTTGTCGTGTGTTCTCCACTAATTTCCTGTAAGTGGAAGCAACCGGTTCAAAGGAATAGATCTTAGCATTGGGAAAGTCTGAAGCAAACTTCAAAGCAGTCTGCCCAAGGTTGGCGCCAACATCGAAAATGAGCTTTAAATCAATGCGATGAAGCTTGTAGTTAAGGTCGTACTTTAAATTTACACCAACCGGAAGATCGTTTTTCTTGTAGATGTAAAACCCCGTTAAATCCTGAAATCCGACCTTCAGTAGATGTTTCAAGTTCATATTACCATACTTTTGATAAATCCTCCGCCCAAGCGCGAACGAGTTCATTTTCTTCCTTTCCTACAAAGCCCTTACCGGTGAGCATATCGTAGCAAGTGAGGAGATCGTCCAGCATATTTTCCTTGCCTCCCTTAATATTTAAGTTGGATAACTCGCTACATATCTTCGAGTTGTTCAAGTATCCCGGAATCTCATCTTCAAAGTCTTTCAGCAAATTATGCTGGTTTCTTTCCTGCCAAACAGTTGCCTCGTGGTAAAGGATACTCCAGCCATTTGCCCAGGCGATTCTTTGAGCCACATAGCTGCGCCAGATATCAGTCATTCTAAAACTGCAATATGCGGGCAAATAAAGCAACGGAAAGGCTTCCTTGTACCAATAGGTGTTTTGGCTGTTAAAAGGGCTCCAGGCTCCGTTTCCGAGCGCGATACTCATTCCTTTGTTGAAATTCAGAGGAAGCGGGTAGGTTAGGCGGTAAACTGCATCTACATCCGGGTTCTCATCTGCGAGTCCTTGCTGGATCGGGCATACGATATCTTTAACACCAAAATCGGAGAGGGGTTTAGACGGTTTCTGGAGTTCTTCCAGCGGCAATCCACGCGGCCATATAAACTTATCGCTGAAATACTTATACACGTTCACCCAACCCTGGTCTTGAATATCATGTGCTTTGACAGTTCGGCTTTTCTCGTTCCAGAATTCAGCTCTTGGCAGATTGTCGTCGTCCGTTTCTACAATTTCTTCCGTACCATTTTGTAGCGCCAGGATATAACCTACGTTTTTTCTTGCATAATGCTTTGTAGGACAAAGTTTTGCAAATTTTGAATCGAGTTGTAATTGACGATCAACCGACCAGAAATCACAATTACTTATGTTAAATGAAGAGGGAGATTTGGTATCGCCGATAAGGATAAAATTAATGTTGCGTTCAGCGCATTCCTTTGCGAATGTATGAAGCACCTGCAATGTGTCCGGTGCGATAGAAGTAATTATTAGACTTTTTTTAGGCATAAATTATTATATTTCAATGCATTTTGTTACATAATTAAAGCTGTTATAAAACAGGACGATTGCCTTTCAGGCGTTGCCAGAAATAATACATCAAGGTTTCCCGGGCATTTTTTACTGCGGATTTAGAAACACGGGGCGAAGGAGCCTGGTAGTGAATAGGAACTTCAGCAGTACGATGCTTCCGGAGCAGGTATTTAACCTCAGTTTGGTAAAAGTGAGCTCTCGACTTTAAAGGATATTCCAGGAGGCTGCCTATGATATGGCGGTGAAAGCCTTGAAAACCGGAGGTCATGTCGTATAATTTTGTACCCAGCAACCAGTTAGCTAAAACAGTTCCAGCTTTAGATAACATGCGGCGGTTGAACGGTGAGTCGCCCATGGAGCCGTCCTTGATAAAGCGAGATCCGAATGCACATTCATTACCCTCATTCAAAACCCTCAAATACATCGGTATTGCCCGCGGATCGTGCGACATGCCAGCATCCATTTCAATAATGATATCGTGGCCGTTGTCGTATGCGACACGGAAACCTTTCAGGTAAGCATCCACGACATTCTTATTTTCGGGCGCCCATACCACTTCGAAGCGTGGATCTCGTTTTTCAAGAGCGCGCGCCATTTCCAGCGTACGGTCCTTGGAAGCGTTATCGATAACAAAATAGATCTTGCCGGTGCCGATAACATCCATTACGCGGGATAGCAAGTCCACAAACGGGTCGAAATCCTGTTCTTCATTCGCCATCGGTATGGTCGCAGCCCAGTTAGTGTAGAGATACATCTGTTAATTTGAAACGTTAAAGATAATCCAAAAGAATTATCAAAATACAATTCTCGTATTTAAGTAAACATTAATGACCACCCGAGGTTTAAAACGTGCAAAATTCATGATCTTTGATTGTGCAAAACTCACAAGATAATAACCCGCTGCACGGCAAAACGCTGGAAATGATCCTGGAACATTTAGTGGATTTTTATGGATGGGAATACCTGGGAAAGATGGTGAACATCCGGAGCTTTAATTTTGATCCGTCTGTAAAATCAAGTTTGAAGTTTCTCAGGAGAACGCCATGGGCCCGGAAGAAGGTAGAAGAATTATACCTGGAGAGCCTTAAATGATTTGAAACATAATCAGGCTATTACCTGATTATTTGTCCTATAATTTATATTATGTTAAGTAAGGTTGGCGCAATAAGCTATTGCTCGGTAAGAATGTAATTTTGAATCTCAATTGAAATACTCGTAATCTACCCTGATCGCGTTCGGAGTGATCGAGCCGAAGTCGGTATACGATTTTGAACTTATACGGCCGGCGTTGTCAAACGTGTAAGTATAGTTGACCACATAATTATGGCTGATCGTTCCAAATGTGTGCGACTGAACCAAATACTGGTGCAAATTGAATCCGCAGCCGGCAAGCTCGAGGTTAAAGCGATTTTCGAGTACCGGATACTGCTGGCTCAATGTCTCTTCCTGTATGAACGGCAGGTAATTAATTCCGGCCTGGTAAGCTCGGGTAGTATAACTTAAGGTGTTATATATCGTGTCCCAACCGCCCTTTAACGGATTGTAATCCCGGTAATTATATGCCACACAATCTCCCCCGGAAAAATTAAAATTAACCGATTTCAACGAGTCAGTGAAAACAGCCGTCGAAAGCTGCTCACCATTATACGTATATATATAGCGTCGTCCCGGAAAACGGATGCTGCTAACCAAGTGGTTGGTTCCCGTGATGTTTACGATATATGTTCTTGTAGAAGAATCGACGCCGTTAAAATAAGTTTCGCCTATTAATATGGAATCATTTTGAAATAAATAGTGATGGCGGAAATAGTAGTTTTCATAGTAAACCGTTTCGTATTCCAGCAAATTTGTCACCTCTTCATATGAATAGTTGGTCTGTCCAACCATCACGTCGTTCTTATAAATTTTGATCGTTTTTATCCGGAGATCGGTTGGCGGGTCGCTTTTCTTGCACGAAAATAAGATGAGAGTGATGAGCAGAAAAAATAAATATCGCATGCTCAAAGATAAAAAAATCTCAGGGCTTTGACTGGAAACGTTTGTATTGATCGTACGCATAAAAACTCAGGTATTCACCCGCCTGGATGCGCTTCTGAATATCTCTCCAATATTTAGGCTCGAATAATTCGTTGTGCTCGGCAAGGAAAATTTCTCCGATCGGTCCGTCGGGCGCCATGAAGGCCTTGAATTCTTCCGGGAAAATATCGTGCGGATCCGCATGGATCATTTCATAGTTCCCGCGCATATCGTCGTCTTCCAAATATTGCGGGAGTCGTCGGAAATTGCAGTCGGTCACCTTCCCGATCTCGTCGTAATCGTAAAAGATCACGCGCCCGTGTCGCGTTACGCCAAAATTTTTTAGCAGCAGATCTCCAGGGAAAATATTTGCGGCCGCAAGTTCCTTCACACAAAATCCGTAATCCAGGATCACGCGCGTCGTATCGATGGGATTTTGCTGTTCCTTTAAATAGATATTCAGCGGCGTCATGCGGCGCTCAATATATACGTGTTTGATGAGCACTTTGTCGCCTTTAAATTCCACCGTTCCCTTGCACGTGTCCTGCAGTTCCTGGACCAATTCAAACGTGAACAAGTGTCGCGGAAACTCGAGGTTTTCAAACAGGTGCGCGTATGCCATGCGTCCTACCCTATCGTTGATCTCCACTTCTTCATACTTCTTGATCACATATTCCCGCGTACAATTCTTCGGCGCTTCAAACCGGTCGCGGATAATTTTAAATACGAAATTGTAATACTTCAGCGTGAAAACAGCCATAACCATCCCCTTGATGCCCGGCGCCACGATAAACTTGTCGTCGTGGTTATGAATATAATTCATCAAATCACGGTACAAAATGGTTTTGCCGTGCCGGTAATAACCGATCGAATCGTAGAGCTCGCCAACGGTTTTATGTGTAAGCATCGCTTTTAAATAATCGATGAGCTGCGCCGGATATTTTGTGAATACAAAAAACGAAGCCCTCGTAAAGCTGAAAATGATACTGATCTCTGCAGGAATGTAGATAACCGAGTCGACAAAGATTCCTTTTTCTTCATTTAATAGAGGAATGACAATTGGCATCGACCAGTTCTTATAAAATAATCTGCCCACCAAAAAAGCGCCGCGGTTTCGGTAAAAAACCGGTTTCAGTATTTCAATCCTGTCGAGGAAGAGATTTGATTTTTGGTGAATGATGGTGGGCGCCATCTCGTCGAAAATATTCTGCGCGTCGCGGTCGATATCTTCAAAGGGAACGCTGAACTGGAAATATTTTAAGATCTGTTTGATCGCGACCACCGAGAAATGCGAACACTCGATCACATCAAAAATTTCGGTATCGTATTTCGGCATCGGCTTGTAATCGGTGTAGTCGAAATATTCGATATCGGGATTGAAGCTTTTATCGACAAATACTTTCCGCGTGATAGAATTATAGAAAGTTTCCGAATTCAGTTTATGCGGCTTCGCTTTTACCACATCTGAAAATTCGGTTTTGATCTGTTTCCAGTATTCGATGTTGTATAAATCAGCACCCAGTTTTTGCTCCGTATCCGCGTAAACTTCCTTCACATACATTCCATACAAGCGATAGCGCGCCTGCTGGCGCAAAAACAGGTCCTGGTACATGCGGTTCTCAAAATATTCTTTCGCACACATCGTGATATTGTTGAATGCAGCAAGCAAAATGTCGTATTTGTCTGCAATATTTTCAGCTACATCCCGAACAATATCCTTGTTAATCATTAATGTCTTATTTTTAAACCGGTGTTTGCAAATATAGATTAAAATAATGCATTTAGAAGATATCCGTACATATTGCCTGCGCAAAAAAGGAGTAACGGAAGAGTTTCCTTTTGATGAAGAAACCTTGGTGTTTAAGGTGATGGGAAAAATGTTCCTGCTCACGAATATAAATGATCCGGAGATCTCGGTAAATGTCAAATGTGATCCTGAGCGGGCAATTGAATTGCGTGAACAATTTGAGAGCGTTCAGCCGGGTTACCACATGAATAAGAAATATTGGAACACTGTAAATTTCGCCGGTGAATTTTCTGAAAAAGATTTTTATAAAATGATCGACCACTCGTATGATGAAGTGGTGAAAGGAATGCCGAAGAAGTTGCAGGAAGAATTGAATGCGAATCCATGAGATTAAAAAGATATATCACTCTTTTCCTGCTCGTGTGTGCGTTCACGGGACATGGAAAAGAGATAATTGTCGACTCGGCATTCACTTCTGCAGATATCTATAATGCGTTACTGGATTCTCTTCCTCCGCAGCACTCCGATTTCGAGATTAGACTGCAGCTAAAAAATATTTCATCCCGCAATACTCAGCTTTACCTGAGTATTATAAATCCAACGATCGATAAAATAGAAATTTTGGAGGATTCAGCGAGTTCGGTGCTCGGTGATAAAATATCTTTTACCCGCCGGACCTTTAAACATATCAATCACGTATATCCAGTTGTTTTGCCCGCGAATTCCACAAAGGAAATTGTCATTAAGATTGTGAAGCAATGGCAGGCCGCGAATTTCCGCGTTCACATTGCAACGGAAAACTCGTTTATAAAAACAACGAACCACGACAACTTCTTCCTTGGAATCTTTTACGGCCTCTTATTTATGTATATGCTTTTGCTGCTTTGCTTTTATTTTTTCAGCAAGAGCAATTTCTTCCTTCTCTATCTGGCGATCAACATTTTTACGGTATTGATCTATTTGGAATTCACCGGTACGGGCTACCAGTTTATTTGGTTTTATTCGCCCTTTATTCAAAAAAACATCACGGTATTCGCAGTGATCGGCTACCTGACCGCGCACATCTCCTTTGTACGCACATTTTTTGCCGTGCAGTTCCGCAGCAATTTTACATCACTCATTTTGAAAATGTTTTTGTATGTGCTGATGATCTTCGGCATTCTTTTCCTGCTGCAAATTTTCAATCGCTCGTACGGCATCTTGCAAAATGTAAGTTTCTACATGCTGGTCAACAGTCTTTTTTTATTGTATGGAATTACGGTAATCGGACTTTGCGTGAATAATTATGTGGAATCGCGCAGGCGGGAAATTATGTGGGTAATGATCGGGATGCTGTTTCATATTGCCAACTGGATCATTTTCATCAATAATGAATTCGGTATGGTAAAGGGATTGAATTATGCGGATACCGTACAGCTTTTTTCGAGTAATATCTTCGTGCCTCAAGTGAACTTTTTTATAACCATGCTCGAAATATTGATCGTTACCGTTTTCATTTCAATCAACTACCATATTCTTATACGACAAAATAACTTATCGACGAAAAGGCTGGAATTTTTGCAGAAGCGGAACATCAATACGTTTGTTCTAGGTCAGGAAGCTGAACGCGATCGCATTTCGCGCGAGATCGGTACGGTGATTTCGAACGATATCATCCATCTCAAAAGTTCGTTGCTGAGCTTTCATCAAAGCCGGCAGGATATGAAGATACCGGTGGTGCTGGATGAAATTGAAAAAACACTGGAAGACGTTCAGCATATTACCACAAACTATGTTGCGCCCGATATGCAGCAAATGCTGCTGACTCAGCTGATCACCACGGCAACGGATAAATTGTATTCAGAGGTGGATGTGCAGTATGATTTTGTAAAGATCCCCGAACATCTGAAGCTGAGCGCGGTTGCGAACGTCAACCTGTATCGGGTACTGCAGGAAATATCCAACAACATCCTGAAGCACGCGAAAGCAAAAAATGTTTTAATTACTGCTATTCGCGACAATAAGACACTGCAAATAAAAATCAGCGACGATGGTATCGGTTTTACAGAAAGTATTTCGGAAGAAAACAAGGGTATTGGTTTGTTGAATATTGAATCGCGGATTACAAGCCTCAACGGGAATTTTTATGTTCTCTCGGATGAGAAGAAAGGGTCGACGGTGCATTTGATCATGAATTTAAAAGATATCGTGTGAAGAAATGGCTGGTCATATGGATGTGTTGGATCGCAGCGTTTTCAGCGAACTCCTCTCCTGCTCCGTTTTTCATCAATAAATCCATGCGTTGCAAGCCGGCCACAAAATATCTGATAAATACCGGCACAGGCGACAGTTTAACATATACTCTTATTTTGAAAAACTCAGAAAGCAATTTGCAGGACATCGTACTCGAAATTCCCATCCAGCAAATCGACCGCGTGCATTTGCAACAAAAAGATGACCAGGGTCGGGTTATTAAAGACTATTCTTTCGTCTCTAAGAAATTAAGTCAGCGAATTTATTACGATCGCAATATTGTATTTCCTTTTGCCGTAGAGGCAGGAAAACTCAATACGATCATTTTTCGATTTCATAAAAAAGACATTCACAATTATTTTAAGCCGGAAGTATTGGTATGGAAGAAAGATGCAAAACTCACAAGATCGGAGGCGCTTGAACTGACGCGCGGTGTTTTTTACGGCATACTGATCCTGTATACATATATTTGTTTCCTTCTGACACTCCTGTTGAAGGCGCGGAACTATTACTATTATTTGCTCTACCTTATAACCGGCATTGTATATCTATTCGTGAAAAACAATCTCGGTTATGAACTCTTGTGGCCGGATCATCCTACGGTCGATATTTTTCTGAAGAAAATAATGCTGTCGGTCTATATGATCGCGTCCATTCTTTTTTTAAGGGGATTTATTAAGAACAGGATAAACCTGCCTGTTGTGCAAAGGATGCTTGGATACTTCATCTATTTCGGATTGGTCCTGATCGGTGTGTCTTTGCTGGTGGGCTTGTTGAGTTCGCCGGCGCAAAAAACTTTTATTGTTATACAAAATATTTTCGCACTAGTTTGCCTAAGTACAGTGGTTATTACATTCGGTTTTATGTATTTCAATATCAACGAACGCTCGCTCGTGGTTTTCACCTTACTATATTTTATTTCGTTTTCCTTCTTCCTTTTCTACCCGCAACCTGAATTCGGCAGCGACGTATTTGGCGTTTATCTCGGGCAGATCTACACCTACAGCAATGCATTCATCATTGCCACTATTATTTGTGTATTTACCGTTTACCGCGTTTTGCAGATCATCCGCAACAACGAGCGACTGAAAAAAGAAATGAGCCTCGTGAATTCCCAAAATAACTTTTCTTTGATTGAAGGACAGCAAAACGAGCGTACGCGTGTCGGTCGCGAATTGCACGACGGCATCGGTATCATGATGTCGGCGGTGAAGATGAAAATGTCGGCGATAAAGGTGAACGACAAGCAGGAAGAAAAAAAACTAAAGAAGATCATCGCGGAAGTAGACAGCATCTGCACAGAGATCCGCCAGTATTCGCACACGCTCCTTCCTCCCACTCTCAAAAAATTCGGATTGCAGGTAGCGCTGAAAGACATGCTGGACGAATACAAGCAAAAGCAGCAGATCGCGGTTCAATACAATTTCAATATCCCTGAAAATCTTTCACCGGTTTCGCGACAACTCATCTATGATATCCTGAAAAATTTTGTGCAGTATTTTACGGAAAACAAACCGGAGCAACTAACGATCAGCGTTTATGTAATTCCTTCCATTTTAGAAACACAAATTCGTATTCAGCATACCGGCGCAACATTGAATACAAATGCGGAACAGATAAAATCAGTGATCTCCGTGATCGATCTTTTAAACGGAAAATTTCACCAGAGTATGATCAACGCCTGGAACTTCAGGCTTCATATGGAATTCCCGATCTTGCTGGAAGCATCCGAAGGAAAAAGAACCGGCTCAATTCCCGGATAATCTTTTTTAAAGACTTCTATAGTTTTTTGTACATGCCGCCGGAAATCGCTTTCCGCTTTCGTGTTTGTATGCTTCACGCGATGCTGCAGCAAAAGATGGATCGCTTCCAACCGCTTGTTGATCGCCTTCGTTTCTTCGGAAAAATAAGTTTCGCCAAAGCGATGCCAGATATATTGCACGGCGATCGCGTTCGGGTGGATCATATCGGCTTCGTAAAACCTGTAATCGCGCAGTTCATCCATTACAATTTCATACGCGGGAAAATAAAAGCAATTCTCATTCTTTAAAATGATCTGTCTTATCGCTTCAAATAAAATACTCTTGCTTTGCTGGTTTTCTATCGCTCCATCCCGCCAATGCCGTACAGGACTGATCGTAAACAAGATCTTCTTATCTTTTAATAGGTTTTTTATCTCCTCAAATGACCGCACAATTTCTTCTATCGATAATAATCTTTTTTCGAATGCGCTTCCCGGAATCTTATGGCAGTTGGCGACGATTTGCTTTCTTTCTTTATGTGTATAGATAAAAGATGTGCCGGCTGTGATCACCAGAAAATTCGACTCCATGAAAAATTGATTCGCTGCATCGATTTCCGCATTTATATTTTCAAGTACATGTTCCTTATCCGTTCCGGAAAAGCTTCCATGATGATCCGGTGAAACATACAATTCATCCAGCTTCAATAAATCATTTGCAGAATAATATTCAGTACCGGCAATTCTTTTCAAACTTTTAAAAATAGAATACGGATTGTAAATAATGCCAAAGGGATTGATGTAGGTTTTGATGCGCGACAAGTGAAGATAATCGCCGATGTTCTCCGTAAAACACGAGCCCGCCAGGAGCAATTTGTCGTCGTGAGAAATGCTGAAGGAAGCCTTTGGAATATCAACCTTTGTTCGGAATTCCATTAATTTATGGGATTGCTTTAATTTTGGAAAGATATTTGCTAATATTCGTTTATGCAAACTTTAAAAGCTATTATTTTAACCGTCTTTATTCTATTCAGCCTCTCCTCGTTCGCGGTCGTTTATGAAAACAAAGTTTATTCTTCGGCGGTAAAAACGGTTCAGCTTTTCCCTACGGGTTTTGATATGGCGATGCCCGTGATCCGTCTCAATTCTAACGAAACGCTCGATCTGCATTTTGATGATCTCTCCAATAAGCCGAAAAATTACTTCTATACGGTGATCCAATGCCACAGCGACTGGACGCCGACGACGATGAACGTGATGGAATACATCGACGGGTTCACGGAAGGAAACATCAACGATTACGATTATTCAAATGGTACGAAAATTCCTTATGTGCATTATCGTCTTCAACTTCCGAATAACGATATGAAATTTAACCGCTCGGGAAATTATGCGCTCGTGGTGTATGAAAACAATAGGGACAATCCCGTTTTTACACGCCGCTTCATGATCGCGGAAGAAAAAGTGGTGATTGATGCAGGCGTTGCCTATCCGCGCAGTTTATTTTCAAGAGATAAATACCAGGAAGTTGTTTTTACGGTCAATCACAAAGGCTTTAAAATCGACAATCCTCAAATGGAAATTAAGGCGACGGTGCTGCAAAATTACCGGTGGGACAATGCCAAAATCGATATTCGTCCGCAGTTTGTAGGTATAAACGATCTCAATTTCGACTTTAACGGGACGCTCGCCTTCCCTACGGCCGGCCGGGAATTCAGATTTTTTGATATGCGATCTCTTAGATTTCGAGGCCAAAATATCCGTGCTTTCGACCTTCGTGACGACGAAAACGACATCTATTTAACTTATGATTCTCCTATCCAACAGAATAAGTATCAATTCATTAAAGACTTAAACGGGCAATATTACATAGAAAATCTCGACAATCCCGATTACAACAAGGGCGCAGACTATGCAAACGTCCACTTTAATTTTGATTTCGGTGGAAAGTTGCCCAATGGAAATTTTTTCGTCGTTGGCGCGTTTAATAACTGGACATGTGATGAAACCTCCATAATGCATTACGACGAGCTTGATAAAAGTTACTCCGCGAATGTATTAATGAAACAAGGAACCTATAATTACGCTTATATATTTAAAGATGAAAAGGAAAACACGGTGGACCAGTTTTTGACAGAAGGTTATTATATGGATACCGAGAATGATTATACCATCCTGTTATACTTCACCCCCTTCGGAGAACGGTATGACCGGTTAATAGCAATAAAACATATTAACTCACTATTAAACAGGTACTGATGAAAGACTACAATATAGAAAAAGGCGATCTGCTCGTAGCGGAGCCCTTTATGAAAGACCCCAGTTTCAAAAGAACCGTGACGCTGATTTGCGAACACAATTCGGAAGGAACGATCGGCTTAGTGCTGAACCGCCCTTCCATTTTTCGAATCAACGAAATGATCCCGAATTTCCCTTCCTTCCAGGGAGAAGTGTATTACGGCGGACCTGTCGGCCTCGATCGCTTAAATTACATTCACGCATACGGCGACATTTTGGAAGGCTCGTTTCATATTAAAGATAATTTATACTGGAACGGCAATTTCGATCAATTGAAATATCTCATCAAGGAAAAGCAGATACTTCCGCACAACATCAACTTCTTCGCGGGCTATGCAGGCTGGGATGCCGGCCAGCTGAACGAGGAAATGCAGGATGAGAGCTGGATCGTTTGTAAAAACCATCCCGAGCTCTTTAAGATGAGTGAATACATGTGGCAGGAAGTGCTCGTGAAAATGGGCGGAAAGAACAAGCTGTTATCTACCTTCCCCGAGGATCCTATCCTGAATTAGATGTTACCTTTTTGCTATTTCTGATCTTGACTTGTAATTTTTATTATATAGACTTATGTAATAAAAATATGAGTTATGAAAAAGATCTTTATTTTATTTGCGGTGAGTTTATGTCTCTACGTCAATTCCTTCAGCCAGTATGCTACGGCTACATTCGGCCTGTATGAAAATGAGGATTATATCCACGTTGCAAGAAAGTATCTTGTCAATACAGTTGCTGCAAACAATGATGAAACCAACTACCACATCTCTTTATTTAAAATCGGGAATGAGATCGAAACGAAAGCATCTGATAATACTACCTATCCATGGGTGAATTCGAATTTTACGAGTGCGCAATCTATTGATCTGTTTGGAGGAAAATTTGAGATGTACAAGTTCGGATATGCTCAAAGAATTGATAAGATATCGCCTTTGAATTCAGTTCAATTGGCTTTTTTAAATTTGGATGTCAATAGAGATCTCGTCCCTCATTTAATTGTTATCCGCCCTAAAGATGATATTCAACGTCCTTGTATTTTAGTTACGCATGGCGCGGAAGCTTGTTCAAATGCGCTCGATCCGTTCAAGACGAAATACATGGATTTTCTAGGAATCGCCGATCTTTTAATGCGCGGGTATTGTGTCGTCTTTTACGAAATCGCCGCTACCTGTAGGTTCCAGGGCAACTTACTCATAAAAAATCATTTAGAAAGTACCTATAAAATTTATGAAAATACCGGCGTCGCATCCTCTTCTTATCAAAGGGTTTATTATATTCAATTTTTGCTGGCCAATGCAGCTGCCAGGTTTACAAGCGGTTTATCTGCCAAATTAAATATTCTACCTTTAATGTATACTTACGGACATAGTCTCGGCGGTATAACGTCACTCAGCCTTGCACTGGCAGACGAAAACATTAACTACAATCATGCGATATTTCAATACCTGACAAATAACAATCCGGGATTTAACTTTTTTTCGCTGCCGGCTTATCAAAGTTCTCCCTATTATATTATAGGGACAACAGGCTTAGCTTGCGCGCTTCCCGACCCAACTACGAACGATAATAAGATGGGCAATTTTTTTGACAACTCGGATAAATACGTTGGGGTTACCATGATGTCAGGAAGAAATGATATCGAATTCAAACCGGACTATACCACAAGAGCCTTACCGGATTTAAATTATGAAGGACCTTTCAAATTAAAAGACAGGATAACTGCAAATGGAATGAACAGCGCTCTTTTTGTGAATTGTTACAGTGACCATTTATTTTATGCGCGCCCTGCAGGATTTGATCCGAACAGCAGCCCAAACTTTACAACTTTGAAAAATGCTATTATGAACAATGCAAATTTCCCAACCGGGGCAAGCGCGGCAGATTTGACAGTTTGGAATGGGTACACAAAATTCCATCAACAACAATATGAATTCAATACCTATACCGGATTGATATACCAGATTTACCTGAACTATATTTATTTGATCTGTATTAATCCTGCTACAGGCATGGTAACGCCCTGTCCTATTACAGCAAATATTACTGAATGGGTGCGACCTAAAGCTTGCACATCTTATACTACCACGTGTCCAAGCGCGCCCAGTGATTCATGGGAGCTGGTTAGTTGCAGCAACCCGGCAACGGGAAACCGTCAGGCATTTGAAGATATAGAAGAAACCATCCGCCAGGTGCATGTTTTCCAGGAAGCAAATCACATTATATCGTCAAAACCGGACCTGCCCTTTAAGATGGAAAAAACAGCGATTACAAGCGGCATAAAAGTATTTCCGAATCCAGCTAAAAATGAATTGGCTATCGAATCCAGTCCTGTTGCTGAAATGAATATCCAGGTCACGGATCTGACGGGACGCCTCTTAATAAACAAGACATTTTACAATACTACCGGCATGATCAATTTGAATATTTCCGATTTTCCGCCCGCATTATATGTACTTAAGATGCGTGCGGGAGACCAATTATTCGTGAATAAATTTGTCAAAAATTAGGGGTCGAAATCGTAGCTTTGCGCAAACAACGCAGCTATGAGAAGATTTACACTTTTTTTATTTATTATTTTAAGTATTCAGGGGTTTGCGCACGAAAATTTTAAACGTGTTTGCGGGCAAGATAACCTCGTGCAATATTTCAGGAGCATCAATCCGGGGTACGACAGCCAGGTTGATCAGCAATTCAAAGATTTCTATTCTGATTTTAATGAACGTTTATCGGGACCGAATGTGGTGGACGATACTGTGTACACTGTTCGGGTCGTTATTCACATGGTTTATTTGAGTAATGATTCGATTCAAAATATTCCCGACTTTATCGTGAATTCGCAGATCGAAGCGCTGAACCGCGATTACGGGATGCTGAATGCCGACACTGTAAACCTTAGACCGATCTTTAAACGATTCCGGGGAAACCCCAAGATCAAATTTGAGTTGGCAACTGTCGACCCGCAGGGCAATCCTACGAATGGGATTGATCGTGTTGCAGGTCGCGCTCCCAGCGTACCTCCTGCTACCTTGCTGGATACACTCATCGGCTCAACAGATGATTGGTTTAAAAAAGGATTTTCAACAAGAGTGACGAACGGTATTCCCGACACCACGCTTGGTGCACGCAGTTGGAATAACAAAAAATACCTCAACATTTGGGTGACCAACTTAAATTTGTTCACGGATCCATCCGCGGGAACGCTAGGCGGTTTTGCCTATGCACCTCCGGGATTGTCGAACTGGCCGTTGGGCATTGGCTACCCAAGCGATACGGCGGACGGACTTTCGATTGACTATCGTTTTTTTGGAATCAACAATTATTACGCGCAATCGCATCCTTCCATCGCTAATATCATTGGCCAGGGACGCACAGTTGTGCATGAATGTGGCCACTATTTAGGTTTACGCCATACATGGGGTGATTACGGTAGAATTTTTGGCGGGAACTGCAGCGATCTTTTTACGGCGGCGCTTTGGTATAACGATGGTATCGATGATACGCCATGGGAAAAAACAATGGCGTATGCTTCGCTTGGCGGCTATCGCTGCGATACGACCGTGAACACATGTACGCTTCAGTATAACGGCGTAGATTACCCCGATCTTTTTGAAGATTATATGGATTACTCCGGCGATGAGTGTTACAATTTATTTACGAAACAGCAGTCGGATTTTATGCGCCGCATTTTACGCACGCGCCGCGCGGGCATTATTGTTCGCAAAGAATACGGAACGCTGACGCAGGTACAGCAAAGAATGCAGGACGCAGGAATTGCTCTTTATCCAAATCCTTCAAAAAATTTCTTTTCTATTCATTTTGATAAACTTCAGAATAAAGACGTGAATGTAGAAGTGATCGACCTTGCAGGAAAGACAGTTCTTTCGTCTATTATAAAATCGAATCAATTCGATCAGGATATAAATGTTCAATCTTTATCCAATGGAATTTATCTCGTTCGTTTTTCGAATGAAGAGTTTACTACAACCGGGAAGATCGTAAAAGATTAAGCCCTTCATTCATAAATAAAAAAAAGAGTCCATTGCGGACTCTTTTTTTATGCTTGAATTTGCAATTATTCTTTCACAAATTTCGTCGTATGCATTTTTCCTTCGCTGTCGGCGAATTGTAAAATATACGTTCCGCTTGCGTGCGAGGAAAGATCGAACGTAATTGTACTTACTCCTTTAACGAGTTCTGCTTCTTTTTCCAAAACCTTCTTCCCGATCAAATCGAATACGCTGATTTTTGCAGTGTATGCAGAAACCGATTGTACATCCACATTCAGCAAGCTGTTCGTGGGGTTCGGATAGATCTTCACAAACCCGCTGATCAACGGAGAGGAGATCGGTACATTGATCACATTGCTGTATGTAAACTGCCCGTCTGCATCCACGATCTTCAGGCGGTAATAATTGTTTCCAACCACCGGCTCGTTGTCGTTAAAATCATATGTGCGCGGTACAGTTGAATTTCCATGAGCTGCAACCTCTCCTATTCTATTCCACGAAGAAGCGGACATGCTTTTCTCAATTTCGAAGCGAACGGTATTCTTTTCTGAAGCAGTAGCCCAATGTAATTTATTAAGTGCGCCTTCATTCCAACCGGTAAATGAAGTAAGTTCTACAGGCAATACTGAATAAGGGAACAGTACAGGGTGAATATAAAACGTCGAAAACGAATTTACTGCAAACTGTACCTGGTGATTGCTGCCGTAAGAACTAAACGTACTCGGAACATATTCACCGTTCGAACTGCCTGCAGAAGTAAAGTTCCCTGCTTGTCCTCCCGGGTATTTGGTTACTGAAAGATTATAACCCGAAAATTGATAATTGCCAGAACTCGCTGCTGCTTGCAGTGCGAGTAATTCCGCGTTTGTAAAATATAAAGTAACAATTGCGCTGGTGTTGTTCGATGGATGTATGGTCCATTGACGCTGCAGGTACGGCTGCTGATCTCCCAAATTATCTGTAATAGTTTGCACTGTTCCATTTATTCTCGTACAAACTTCCGTCTCATCAAGCTTCGCCGGTGTTACAGCGGCATCGTCTTCAATTTTTGCAATGAGCTCCCCGCTGTTGTTGTAATATGAGCGCACATTTCCATCGTTCATCACGCAATAAGAGCAAGAAGCGGATGAAGCAAGATTCGTTGATGAAACTGCAGGCATTGCAATATTGATCGTTCCCAAAACCGAATTAGGACAACCGGGTGTAGAACCCACGAGATTGTATACGGTTGTTCCCGCTGTTAATCCTGTTACTGAAAGCGGGTTGTTTGTAGAGCTTGAAGGAGATCCCGCACCGGATACTTTAGTCCAGCTAATAGATGCACCGGATGATATGGAAGATGCCGACAAACTTGCCGTACCGTCGCAAGTAAATAAATGATCGAGTGCAGCCGTCCCTGTCGGGCCGCTGTTTATGGTAAGTGTCGTATTAGTAGATATTGTATTGCAACCTAATGTGGAGCTCGTACTAACGAGATTACACCTGTATAAATAAGAGCCCGGCGTTTCACTTCCATCGCCGGTAATAGTTAATGTATTTCCTGCAGGCGAATACGATAACCCACTTGGAACATCATCCGTTACCGTATTCCAGACAATATTGTCATCGGAATATTGCCAGATATAAGTGTACGCGCCGGTGCCGCCGTTAGCGGAAGTTGTTAGCGTTGCCGTTCCTCCAGTACAGATTGTGTGATCGGGAATATCGTCAAGCGTCGGATCCGGAACAACAGTTACCAGCCATCTTCCCGATGCCCATTGATAATTGGATGCACCATCGCAATCGGGAGTGCCGGTTGCATCCACTTGTACGGCATAAGAACGTGTCGTCGTTAATCCGGAAGGCGGATCATAGGTAGCGCCCGTTGCTCCGGAAATTTGCGTCCAGCCGGATGTAGAAGATGCGCCAGCTGTTGGTGTCACATCTCCATCCTGGTAATACCACTGGTAATCGAATGTTCCTTTCGCCCCGACAGGCGCTGTAGAGAAACCAAAGGAAGAAGGATCTCCCCCATCGCATATGGTTTGTCCTGTTGTGCTGATAGTGCCTTTATTTAAAGTTTGCAGCACTGTAACCATTGCTGTTGCTGTAAATCCATTTCCGTCTGTAATCGTAACTGTATAATCCGTATTTATAGACGGGCTCGCAGTAGGAGCCGCAATGGTAGCATTGTCGAGACTGGTAGAAGGCGACCATGAATACGTGATCACAGGATCACGTGTAACGCTGGTAGCAAGCGTGGTTCCGTTACATACCGATGTTCCGGGATTGATTGTCACCGTAGGAGGCGTTAAAGAAATTCCGCTGAATGCTGAAGAGGTATTTGTAATTCCTGTTCCCGATATCACATTGGTAGAAGTGTTGGTGGCGCTGTATCGCACCCATGGCAATGAGCCCGGGTATTTTCCCAATGAAATATTTGCTTCCGTTCCTACCACATCAGCATCTGTATACACTGCGTCTACGTTATATACAGGACTTGTTATACCGCTTGTGTTGAGATTCCAATAGCGGGTAGTGTATTCCGTTGTATTCGCGTTATTCGGATGTTTTGCATCGACAACATTCACGCCTGCATAGGCGCTTGAGAAACTTCCGCCCGTAAAATTCAAAGTGATCGGTGAATATTCAAGCGTACTTGTTTTATCACCGATAGGGAAAAGATAAGATCCGGCAGATGCGTAATTTTTGCGCACCTCTCCGCCTCCATCTGCAATGATCATTTTAGAAGAAGAAAAAGGACTTCCGCCAACAGCGGTTGCCGCGCTTCCGAGCGTTAAGTTTTTATCAGCGATATCTAAATTTCCGGAGGATAATAAGAGTGTATTGTTTACGGTTTCATGGTTGCCTAATAAAGCACCCGCGCTATTACTCAATGTAAGATTATAAAAAGTTGTTGAAGCGGAACCCGTAATATTTTGATTGGCCGCGCCGTTCAAAACTACAGTGCCACTGTTGTGTGTGAACGTTCCGCTGTTGCTGTAGTGCCCGCCGATATTGAGGTTCGAAGGCGCCGTGACAGTTCCGTTTGTAATAGTGAAATTGCCGGCTGCATCCGCGTTGTTGGAGAATGTCCATCCGCCGCCGCTGCCGTTAAACGTAATTTTATTGAACTTGCTGGTGCCTGTAAGATTTCCTGAAATTGTTTTTCCGCTGGCAGTCGAATTAAATGTAACTGTGCCTGTGCCACATGAAAATAAACCGCCGTTCGACCAATTGCCGGTTACAGTCATGTCCTTGTTATTGGTTGCTGCATCTAATGTGCCCGGACTTCCTGTGCCGGTTACAGTCACATCTCCGCCTGCACTGATATCAGAAACAAGACGAGCAGTTGGCGCATTTACATTATTTACAGTAAGATTGAAAATAGGAATGCTGCTGTTTAGTAAAAATATTTTGCTCGCCGGCGTTGATGCGTTTCCAACTTGGAAAGTTCCGCCTGTAATTGATTTTGTTCCGGTGCTGTTGAGGATCTGCAGATCATTAAAAGGAGTTGCGTTGGAATTTGGATTTTGAAAGATCACCGTGCCTCCTGTCATGTTCAGGTTTGCAGAAGTGGACATATCAAAGTCAGCAAGTATTGCAGAATTATTACCCACGGTAGCAAGGTTGATCGTGCCGCCTGCAATTACAACGCCTGTTGAAGAATAACCCGTAGCAGGTGTGCCTGCAGCTGTATTCACTAATCGTCCCGCAATGCTGAGCGTTCCGCCCTGGATGTCGATTAACCCGCCCGGGTTTGCATTGCCCTGGTTTTGTACTTTCAATTCATTTCCTGAAACCGATCCCACTGTAGCTGTTCCTGTTGATACGCGGAATAAACCGTTGTTCGTCATCGAAACGAGATTTTGCGTGTACGTCCCTCCGTTTACATGGATCCCGGCTGCATTCGAAACAGTAAAACTAAGTCCATTTCCGAGCGCCGTAAAACTTGCACCTGCATTTATTTTCAATAATCCGGCAGTGTAAGTACAGTTATTAAATGCGGAGATTGCGCCGCTGCCGTTTACATTCAACAGCGTATTTACATTCGATCCTTTATTGAGAACAAAATTGTAAAATCCCGTTGCTGAGTTTCCACTGATAGCTGCATCATTCGATCCGTTAAATGTTACTGTTCCGGTAGTCCCAGTATAAGTAAATGTTCCGTTGTTGATCCAGTTGCCGCCGACGGTATGTGAAAAAGAACTCGAAGCAAATGTCGCCGTATTGTTGATCGTTAGATCTGTTGCGACAGTTAATCCCGCGCCCGCTGTTTTTGTGGAGTTATTTGTAAGCGTTAGATTTCCATATGCAGGAGGAGCATAAATAGTTTGCGCGCCCGTTCCGTTATATTCAACTGTACTTGTTGCGTTAAATGTATACGTAACAAATCCTTTTGGAAAGTTGCTTCCCGTTTGTCCGCCCGCTGTTCCTGCCAACTTTAAAGTAGACGTGCCATTCAACGCAACAGTTCCCGTTGCCGAGGTTCCTGCAGCATTGCTGTAGTTATTAATTGTTTCATTAGATGGAACAATTAAAATGGAGCTTCCATTTAAAGTAAGATTGCTGAATGGAATAATATCGTCTACCCCAAGACCAAATCCCAAAGCAATTGTGACCACAGGATTGTTAGTGCTTCCAACTTTAAATGTTCCCGGAACAATACCGAAAGAATAAGTATTATCTGTGATTGTTTGACTGCCCGTACCATCAAAAAGCATAGTGGCAGAAGTGAAAGATACCGTAGTTGCGGATTGAGATCCTAACGTTAGATTATTTTTAAACACAAAAGTTCCTGTTGCACCTGAAACTGTTCCGCCGAGTCCAACTTTGTTATCATACGTAGAACCCGATACCGTTGTTTCATCATCTAATATTACATTCCCGTTGAATGTAGTAGTGGCAGGAGAATTTCCAATCGAAAAAACAACATCACTGTTTGTAGCGGTATTGAGTGATGTCGCAAATGTAGTTCCTCCTACCGTCATGGTTCCATCATTTTCAATGTAAGTACCTTTATCATAATAACTGCTGTTGGTATTTACTGCAGAAAGATTTCCTGTGATATTCAACGTTCCGGCAGATCCAACGGTGATCAAATTGTATAGCTCATAGTCTGCGTTTACATCCTGGTTATTAACTATAGACAAATTTCCGTTTACATTCAACGTTCTGCTGTTTACATCCAGGATATGTTCACGCCAATCAGTTCCATTGTTTGTGCTGTCGCGAATATATAATCCGCCAATCGTTGCATTTGCTGAAAGAGCGATCGTAAAGTCATTATCGAGTGCAAGATTCATGATAGCGATATCCGAAGCGCCCGGCACCCCGGCAGGACTCCAGTTCGTTGCCGTATTAAAATTTGTTTGAGACGTTGTTCCACCTGCTCCAACGCCGATCCAATATTTTAGCGATGTACAGCTCGCACTTACTTCTACACCTGTGCTCCACACAGAACCAAAGCGCGTAAATATTTTATAATAATAAGGAGTACCGCAAGGAATAGTGATGGATTGCGGCGATGCTGTTCCTTTATACACAACGTAGCCGTTGCCAAGAGCTGAACCATTACCATACGTGAGGCTTGCAGAATAAGCGGATCCATTACCTGATGGTGTTCCTGTATTACTTGCAGGCGCGGCAACAATCATCACTTCGCTATAACATCCTGTTGGTGCCGTCCATGAAACAGAGGTAGCGTTTCCGCCCCCTGTAGCAGTTAGCCCTGTAACATTATTCACGGCAGGAGTTGCAAATGTTTGTTGATTGCCCCCTGCCGGTGTACCGCCCGCAGGATTACCTAATGCAAAAGTGGTGTTGCTGCCGGTAACAGCATTCACCGAAATATAATTTGATGGAATTGCGCACGGCACATTCATCGTGATAAAAATGTATCCCGTCGTACCGTTGCTTATTAGTTGACTGACAAACGAAGGAAACGTTTTGCTTCCTGCAGCGCCCGGTGTTGTCAAGGTTGAAAGCAATGTGGCAGTGCCCGAATTAAACGGCGTAGCCGCACTCTGGTACCAAACTTTCAGATTCGTTACATCCGCTGAAACATAAGTGCCTGCCGTAGTAATGTTCAAACCTGTCAAAGTTGCATTTGCAGAAGTGACGCCAATAGCGAAACTGTATATCACAACATTGTTCGTATTCTGCGAGATAGTGGCTGCTCCGATATTGTTAGTCGATAAAGTAATGGTTGGAGGAGTTCCGCATTGTACGGTTCGCGTTCGGCTGACGTTGGTCTCTCCGCATGTATTATTTAAATGCGTATAAAAACGAATATTCCCGGTAATAGTAGCTGCCCATGTAACAGACCCCGTTCCGCTTGCGTATACAGTTGTACCGCCGCTGTTTGAGATAGTAACTAAATCAGTACCTACACTGCTGGCGAAGGTGTACGATGTACCGGATGTAACCGCCACAAGGGAATACTCCCCTGCATAACCCGATGATGTCAGTACTTCCGCTGTAGCATTACATGCGGGTGTAATAGCAGTACCTGTAGGGAATTGACCATATCCTGCATTTAAACATGCACTGATAAAGTTGGTGGTTGAAGACGAACAACCACTCGCTGTTCCAGCAGCATTCTTAGGAGCAACATACCAATAATATGTATTTCCTGCGGAAAGGCCGGTGACATTTGCGGTTGTTCCGGCAACGTTCCCAATATTGGTTGTAGGTGGATTGGTGGATCCCCAATATACATCATAGCTTGTTGCTCCTGATGCCGCAGCCCATGAAATAGTTGCTGCGCCTGCACTTGATAAAGCCCCGTAACTTCCGTTTGCCGGAGAGCTGTTCGTTGTACAGGAAGGGGGCGCCAAACTTGTAAAGCTCCAGGTTGTACATGTTCCGGATGCAGGACCTGCAGAATTTCTCGGTACAATTTTCCAGTAGTATGGTGTGTTTGCAGTGAGTGTACCTAAAGAATAGGTCGTTCCTGGTTGATTGGATGAAACCAGTGTTGTAGCAGGATTGACGGTTCCAAAATAAACGTCATACCCGGTGGCTCCGGCTGCTGCAGGCCAAGATAAACTCGAGCCTGTAAGCGCTACCCCCGTTGCACCGTTAGTCGGAGAAGTCGGATTTGCAATACATGACGGCGGCGTTGCCGAACAGGTAACGCTTCGTGTTCTGTATACCGATGCTTCCCCGCACGCGTTGTTTGTGTGTGTATAGAAGCGTATTGTTCCTGTCAATGTTGCTGTCCAGCTAACAGATCCCGTACCGGCTGTATATACAGAGGTTCCAGCGCTGTTTGCAATTGTAATAAAATCTCCGCTGTTACTGCTTGCAAAGGTGTACGCTGTACCGGAGATAACGGCTACGTTTGAATATTCACCGGCATAACAATTGGTCTGAATATTTTCTGCACTTCCTGTACAACTTGGTGAAAAGGTCGCCATTGGATATAGACCATTTCCGGCGCTTAAACATGCGCTTACGAAGTTGGTTGTCGAAGAAGAACACCCGCTTGCTGTTCCGGCAGCATTTTTCGGCGCAACATACCAGTAGTAAGTGTTTCCTGCCGTTAGACCCGTTATACTGGAAGAGGTACCTGTTACATTTCCGATATTTGTGGTGGGAGGATTGGTTATTCCCCAGTAAATATCATAACTCGTTGCTCCCGATGCAGCGTTCCATGCTATGGTTGCAGCTCCTGCACTTGATAACGCAACTGTAGAGCCCGTTGTAGGTGAGCTGTTGGTTGTACAGGAAGGTGGCGCCAAACTGGTGAAGCTCCATGTTGTACAGGTTCCTGATGCAGCGCCGGCAGAATTTCTAGGAACGATTTTCCAATAGTAAGGTGTATTTGCAGATAATGTACCTACAGAATAGGTTGTTCCGGCCTGGTTAGATGAAACAAGTGTAGTTGCCGGATTTGAAGTTCCGAAATAAACATCATATCCTGTGGCGCTACCAGCTGCAGGCCAGGATAAACTTGTTCCCGTAAGCGCTACACCGGTTGCCCCGTTTGTCGGAGAGGTAGGGTTTGCCAAACAAGAGGGTGGCGCGGGATTCGTTACACAAATTGTAAATGGCCCTTGCGATGCCGTTGTGGCTAAATATCCATAAATCCGTATTAAATAGGTTTGTCCGCTGGTAAACCCCGAGTAGGTTATCGTTTCTGTGCCCCCGGCTGTTGTAGCATCCGCACACGTAATATTCGTTCCCGTGCAAGAACCTGAACGCACTTCGACTATAGCATCCAAGGCAGCTGAGCCAACAACGGTTATTGTATGTGTAGTTCCCGTCGCTGTAAATGCATACCAAACGTCATCTTCTGCTGTACCTGTAAATCCTCCGCATGCTATTGCAGCGATAGATTGTGTTCCGCCAAATGTAGATCCCGAAGTCGTAGAACATGACGATCCGGATGTGAGCATTATTGCATTCGCACAATCGTCGTTATTTGGTTTGCTCGCCACGGTAATATCATCGAGGCGAATCGGGTCGCGGCTTCCTGATTGCGCAGCGGACTCATAATAAACCCATCGGATCTGAACTACCGGGTTATCATCTACGGCGGATGGTAAGGCAATATTTGTAAATGTTTGCGATGCAGCTTGACCTGTTGCGCTTGAAGTGTATGTGCTGCTTGCAACCGTGGTAAAAGCACCCGTAGTTCCAACGCGATATTGCAGCGTTAGGTTCATCTGCCGGATCCCGGAGGTAGCACTGCTGTTGTCAAATGCGCTCCACGTAACAGTTACGTTATTTCTACCGGTTGTATTCAGCGCCACGCAGATTTCTCCCACTTGTTGGTTGGGACTTGAACTCGTTGAGAGAAAGTTAAATCCATTTCCTCCTAAATTAGAAATACCCGATACACCGGCCCCACCACTGGCTACGAGCGCTTGGTCAGCGCCCGGAGCTGCTGTAGGCAGCGTTGCAATATTATTTGTTCCCGTTGTCCACCCCTGCATACTTGTAGGGTAAGCGGTACTTGTAGCTGTCTGCGTAGTGAAGGAAAAATTAGCTGCCGCAAGGTTGAAAGCCGTGGGGTTCGTTTGCGCCTGCAGTTGGATGCATGAAAAAATTACAAATACCATCAGCGATATTTTGCGCAGAGCATGCAAATAATTCATTGATGAAATTCTTAGGGTAGTAAAAAATAAGTGCATAAAACAAATTAAAACTCTCATTAAATTAATCCTTCAACAAATACAAAAATGATGGCACATACATACCACTTCCTGATGACGAGCAACAGTTCATTTTTTATCAATCGGCCTTTTATAAACTATGACTGAAAATTACGCCAAAAATTTAAAAAAATCAAAATTTATCGATATATGCACTTAATTTATAGGTTGATTTTAATCAAATGACAACATTTGTCATTTTGCCGACTACAATTTACAGTCAGCACCGGATAAAGAGCTTCTTTTTACCGTGGTAGCCTTATCGCAAAAAATGCTAATTTAGATCGCATTTATGGCTGTAAAAAAAATTAAAAAATCTCCGGCGACGCCCTCCTCTATATTGTACAATCCCCGCGTTCAGATTTTCATTATCTCGATAGCTGCGGTTCTTTGTTATGGCAATTCTCTTTTTAATGATTATGCATTGGACGATGATATTATTACGGAAAATGTATATATCGCAAAAGGGATTCATGGTTTTAAAGATATCTGGACGCACGCCTATGCAGAGCATTATGGTTACAAACTGGATTATCGGCCTATCTCCGTATCTCTTTACGCTGTTGAATTTATTGTATTCGGAAAAAATCCGGCCATCAGTCATTTGCTGAATCTCCTCTTTTATATTTTAAACCTTGCGATGCTGTACCTCTTGTGTATACGCGTTTTCAAACTCGATATAATACATCCGCTCGCTCCCTTGCTCATACTTCTGCTATACGCGGTGCATCCCTCCCATACGGAGGTGGTCGATTCTTTTAAGAACCGGGATGAGATGATCAGTTTTATTTTGGTCATTTGCGCGGCGATCTATTATCAGAAATCTTTTGAAGATCAACCTTCGACAGCAAGAACATTGTTGTATATCTTCCTGACATTTGTATTCCTGTACATGTCTATGCTGACTAAACTGGTTTCGGCGCCCTTCATGGCTTGTATGTTTATCTGGTCAGTCTATAATAAGCACTATAAGAAATATTTCATTTTCACGGGGATGATAGCCGGTTTCTTTGTAGCTACGATCGGGCACACCATTTTATTTAGAAATTTTCTTATCTACCGCAATACGGCTTTTTATGAAAACCCGCTTACACTGTATACGGATATTTCTTTGCGATTCGGGTTGGTTTTCAACACGGCAATTTATTACACCAAATTTTTATTGATCCCCTTCCCGTTCCGTTATTATTACGGCTACAACGTGATCCCTTTTGAATCTGTTGCGAACCCCGTCCCGCTTGCATCATTTTTACTTTATGCCGGTGCGTTTGCACTCCTTGTATATTCATTTGTCCGTAAGAAAGAATATTCCTATTACTTGTGCGCATACCTGTTCTTCATCTTTTTTTACAGCAATATTCTTATCCCTTATACCGGAATTGTTTCCGAGCGCGCAATGTATCAATCCAGTTTCTTTTTTATTGCATGTATTATTTTAGTCCTACTGAACGCCGGGAATAAAAATGCGAAGCAATTAAACAATCCGAATTTTAAAAAATGGATGATCGGGTACAGTGCGATTGTTTTAATTTATGGCGGTTTGACGACATGGAGAAATACGTCTTGGAAAAGCAGCGAGGTATTGATCGCGCACGATATCAAATACCTGGAGAATTCTTTAGGCGCTAACTTCCTAGCCGGCAATAATTTTTATTTAAAAGGAATGGAAGAGCGATCCAAAGACGCTTTAAAAAGCCGTGAATGGTTTGATCTTTCGATAAAACATTTGAACAGGTGTGTACAGCTGTCGACAGAAACTTCGTTTGCGAGGTCTTATTTCTGCCTCGGAAAAGCATATCGTTACGGCTACGGAAACCTGGCGGAAGCCGAAAAAAATTATAAGCTTTTTGAAAAAAACAGCAAGGACACGTTAATCGAATTTTCCCGTGAAATGGCCAGTCTTTATTTTCTCGAACAAAAATATAATGAAGCGATCCCCTATTATGCGAAAGCTGTAAAGGAAGAGCCTAAAGATGCCGAGCTTTTATTTTATGAAGCATTGAATCTTTTTAATGCGAATAGAACGGAGCAGTTTTTAAAGTTGAATGATAAATTACTCCGGGAATTTCCTGAAACGTATTATCCGTATTTAAACCTGGGAACTTATTACCTCTCTCTAAATGATCCCGGGAAAACAGTGGAGAGCCTCGAAAAAGCAATTCATTATGGCTGTACCAGTCCGGAGGTCATTGATCATGTGATAGAATACTTCCGCGCGCAAAAAAATACGGATAAAGTCGCGTACTACGAAAAAGTAAAATACAATTCACCGGTTCGATAATTATTTTTCCTTTTCTATATTTTCCATGATCTCGTTTATAAACGGGGAGCGGGAAATTAAATCTACAACCCTCTTGTTTAACCACTGCAGCAGACGCGGCAAAGGACGTAAAAAATCTACAAACAAAACTACGCGTGGTGAATCAGTATGATTCCATGCTTCATGTATGAAGGTGTCGTCAAATACCATGCTTTCTCCTTCCTTCCAATGCCGCGTTTCGTTGTGAATAGAAATCCCGCATTTTGTAAAATCATCAGGGATCATCAGCGCGAGGTGATAGCGCAACACGCCGTTGTAAGGCCCGCGATGCGGTGTTAAATGAGCGTGTGGTTCCAACACGGAAAAAAGCGCCGTACGCAATCCCGGAATTTTTAAGAGCGCGGCATGTGTTTTGGGAAATGAGGAAATGTTCGACTGCACATCCCTTCCGTAACAAACGAGAAACAGGGATTTCCATTTATACTTTTCGACAATGGTTTTTTGTGCCTGTGATAAATCATCCATGTAGGGAATGTCTGCACGCCCTGTATAATTTGCATATTCATTCCGGATGTCGTCGTACGAATTTTCTATCTCTTTTATCCAGGGAAAATCTTTAGTAGTATAAAAGTGCGGGTTAATTGAAAACTTTGAATTGAGTGATTCAAAAATAAAAATGATAAATTTTAATATCCGGATGAGAAGCGCTTTCAATGCAGATGAATTTGGGCATATAAATAGGATCGATCGTCGCCGGTTGCCACTGCGAGCATAGAGTGGTCATCTGTATAAGGGATAGTAATTTTGTAAGTATGTGCCATCGCCTTATCGATATTGGTTTTTACCGTATGAATAAAGATTTTCTTCTGTTGAAGGGCAGGAATTTCTCGAATGAATTGTTTGATCTTTGATATAATTTCGGAAGGAGTACAATTTACTGATCCGACTTCAAAATTATTCTTATTCAGCAAAGGAAAGATGTTCACATTCAAATAAGCTCCTGAAACAGTCATCCCCGTTTTCAGTGTGGTGTTAATGCTTCGTGGATTTAGCAGAACGCTGTTTTCTGAGAGTTTCGTGCAATTCAGCATCGCAGAACTTTTATGTACAAACCTCGATATATCGTGAGAAAATTTGCGGTTCCGATATTCGGGAATCACACCCATCATAAGCACCTCCATTTCAGTTTCGTGTTTTTCCATGCAAAAAAAACCAACACACACTTCCTCAAAATAGGCCAAAAAAAGATAGCGCGACGTATGCACGTCATTGTCGAAACTGTAGTAATATTCTCTAAACGCGTTGAGATCGGAATCGCCGGGGAACAACCCGTTGTAAAGATCCGATTTGTAATAAACGCCGGTATTGGAAGGCAGGATTTTATTTAATGCCTCTGTCAAAATAGGTTTAAGCTCCGATGTGTATAGCACAAATTTTAGTGCCGGTGTATAGGCTGCATGCTCGCTGGTAAGATCAATAGTTTGCCGGGCAAGCACGCTATATATTTCATATGGCATATGAAGCTTATCGAGTTTGTCGTAGACCTCCGGATCTTCCAGGTTCAACTTCAATTTGCAGACGTCAAGGTCCAGTGCAAATATTTCATCGAGCAATTGAGCGGGATCCAGGCGATCGATAAGTACAGACCTTCCGATCCTTAAACCGCAAATTGATGATTCGGAAGATGAGTAATTGAGGTAGTTCATGAACAGGCTTTAAGCCGGTGGCATAAAGATAATAAATAGCGGGTGGTTCTCAATTTCCCATCCGTTGATATTTATAGAGAAGCATATTTCCGGCGGATTTATAATAGATATAATTAGAGTAATATCTTTTCAATTGCAGGATCGCCTTCTTTTGATTTTCAATGACGATGTATTTTACCGTTCCATTTTTAAAACAATCGTCATATGCCCTGAAATCAGTAAAGATAAATTTAGGCTTTATTGTTACGGGCAAATACAGATCGCTGAAACGGTCGAAGTGAAAATCATATCCATAAATAACAGGAAGCGATGCGTTGAAGATCACGTGTTTTGCGTTTGGAAAGAAAACGACTTCGTTCCCGGTAATATTTTTTATAAGAATAGATTCCTTGTGCATTTCTTCATAGGACGCTTTTTCACTCTTCCACTGCCCGGGAGTGATAAATTGCTTATAGACGATAAAATGATTAAAGAACAGAAGCATCACTACGAATGCGTTCATTCCCCATGAATTAAAAAAGCGCTTGCTGTAAGCGTAGACGGCAACATTCAATAATAACAAAAGAGTCGATTCCATCGTATAATGAAGGTTGGAACCCGTTCGGAACAGCAGCAGGCTGCTCAGAATATAAATTGCCAGCGAAAGTCCTGCTATCATTTTTACACGTACATATTCGGACCTTAAATTCAGGAGTGTGAAAAGCAACAACGGGAATGTTCGAAAAAGATTGAACGAAATAAACATCATATTGATCCACATAGATCCTGAATATTGGAAGTTGTACATGAAGATGCTTTTTCTGAATGCCGGCCCGTAGACATAACTAAATAATATAAAGAAGATCACGGTTAAAAAACTAAACGACATCAACCCCCAAATCAGCGATCGTTTTCTCAGGAAATAAATAGAGATCGCATACACCGTCAGAATATGGATCAATACATCATGCTTTAAATAAACGGCAATAACGGCGCAACACACCCCGAGCATACAATAAGCAGGCTTATTTTTAAACACACCCGAAAAAGTAAAATACAGGTAAGCAAGAAAAAATGTGAGTTTAATACTATCGGGGCGCAGCGTATAAAAATGTTCCGGCAATAAGAGCAAAAAGAATAAGATAAGAACAGTATTTATCTCCCCGGATCTTGTAAATAGTTTTATTATTCGAAACAGCAGGAAAAGACACATCCCGAGCTGCAGCAACGAGAAAATTCTTCCCAATACAAATGAAGCGTGCAGATCTTTAACAGGGTCGATGTGAAAAAATTTAAATAACGCGAAATAAATGTTCTCAAACAGCGGCGGATAAAAATTGATCAAGAACGGAAATTGTACGGGATCGGTGTACAATGGTTTGTGCTGGAACAACAATTGACAATGGTGCAAAAAATAAAATTCGATTCCCTGCAGGTCAATTTCATAAGAAAATGCATAAATAACGCGGATGATCAACAGGTAAATAATAAGGATAGCAAAAAGACCGTTCCGTATACTATTTTTTTGCTTGCCGTCCATATCCGAATATACAAAATGAGAAACCTAAAAAAGGAAACCCCGCTGTTGCGGGGTTTCTTCTATAAAAAAATAAATTTTTAATCTTTTACAAATTTAATGGTATGTGTCTTACCGGAATTATCTGAGAAGTGAAGAATATACGTTCCCTTTGAGAGTGATGTAAAATCATATTGCAACGTATTTAATCCCCTTGTGAGACTCGACGTCTTTTCAAATACCTTTTTCCCTACCACATCATACGCGATGATCCTTGTATCGTATGCGCCTGTTGACTGAATTTCGATATTCAGTTGACCACCTGTCGGATTAGGGAATACGCGGATGAAATTATTCGACACCGCTTCCCCGTTAGGAATATTAATGACTTGCGAATAAGAAATCTTTCCGTCGAGGTCGACGACTTTCAGCCTGTAGTAATTATTTCCGATAACAGGATCATTATCCGTTAACGAGTAAGTTCTTGGTATCGCAGAGTGTCCGGCTGCAGGTACTTGTCCTATAGTGGTCCAGTTGGATGCGAAGATACTTTTCTGTACTTCAAATTTATCCGTATTCGCTTCACTTGCCGTTACCCACTGCAACTTGTTTATCTCACCTTCATTCCACCCTGTAAACGACACTAATTCCACAGGAAGCGGTGCAAATGGGAATGACATAGGATGGACATAGAATGTAGAGTAACTGCTGATATCAAATTCTACCGAATAATCAGGGCCGTTAGATGCACTCGGGTATTTCTTAAATACAGGCGACATTAAAACGGCTGATGCGTTCATACTTGGCCACCACGGAGGATTCGTGAATGATCCGTTTGAACCTCCTTTGAATTTTGTTACTGCAAGATCAGACAAATTGCTGAACTGGTAATGCGTGCCCACTGCGTGAGCCTGCAAGGCATCAAATTCCGCTTTCTTAAAGTATAAGGTCACATGCGACAATGAAGTTGTATCGGCAGGCGAGATCGTCCATCTTCTTGGAAGATAAGGTTGTGTATCAGCATAAGAAGTGTATACAACCGGCACGCGGCTGGATGTGTAAGGCATAACATCCAGACAAACTTCTGTTTGCGCCAACTCAACAGCAGGAGAAGAATAATCTTCAATTTTTGCAACGATGTGCCCGCTGGTGTTATAGAAAGTATACGTGTTACCATTTCTTACGGTACAATTGCGACAATTGTTGGTGAGCGCAACGGTATTCGGATCCATAACCGTACTGCTTGGCGTAATCGTCGTATCCTTGAAATCCGAGCAGCCGTTATTGTTTACGAACCAGCGTATAGTTGTCGGCGTTCCCGGCGTTAGATTAATAGCCATGGTCGTATCGCTCGATGAATTCGAGATTGATCCCGGGCCTGAAGTTATGCTCCATGTTCCGGGATACGGAGACGGATCATTTGCAAACAGTTCTGCAAACGGAGCTACTGTTAAGCCGCATAAAGGATCTGTTTTTACATGCGCAGAATTTGGATCCGGTTTATTGTTGACACCCCACCTGAGATAAACGAAATTCGTTTCACAACCGCAGTTGCCGCGTTTAGCACGTATTCGGATCAGGGTGTGATTGATGGTTGAGAGAATACTGTCTGTTGAATAATGTGCCCACGTCCCTGTGCTGTCGAACTCATACTGCAGTGAATCGGTACAACCCGATCCTCCAACAATACTTATAGAAGCCGAGACCGGAGTGCCTTCGCAAATACCGGCAGAGTTTGGTGATTTAGTGGTCAGGATTGTCGGTGCATCAATTACGTGAAGCATCGCCGTGGCAGCCGTAGTAAACGAACAACCGGATTGTTGTTGAGTTACCGTACAATAGAAATAGAAAGTTCCTGTATCTGCAGTCAAAGGCAGATACGGCGAGTTCAACCCGTTATATAAAGGGGTACCGCCACTTGTAGAGTTTACAGTACTTCCGAGCCATATATAAGTTTTTGGACGGGTTGTTCCGCCGGAAGATGTAACATTCAGCGTGTCGGCCAAACCATTTTTACAAACGACCTGTGATGCCGGAAGCGGATTTGTTAGAGAAGGTTTGCTCACAATGGTAATTCTTCCAACTGTTGAAAATGCATCGCATCCCTGAACGGAATCCGTACTGACGACAAAACATCGGTAATAATAATTCTTTGCGGTTTCCGATCCGTTTCCTGCAATTAAAAGTGTAGAGCCGGAGGAGCTTGTATTTGTGTTGTAAGTTAAATTCAGTGAATCGTGAACAGTAGACCAAATTACCTGGTCATCAGAATATTGCCAGATAAAATTAAAGCTACCTGTTCCATTTGTAAGATTCGTGCGAAGTGAGGTAGATCCGCCAATACAAATTGTATCGTTTGAAGGTGCTGAAAGTGTAGGGTCGGCAACCACTGACCAGCTGTATGACAATATTCCTGAAAGATCACAGCCTGAACCGTTACAATGCTTCCTGGCGTTAATTGTATACGTACCCACTGTCGTGCTGTTGATAACAGGTGGCGATCCCGGTATCCATCCGGAAGTTCCGCCCGATGGAGTTACTGTCTGGTACTCCATGTAACAAAGTCCAGCACCGCCTCCTAAATCTGCTACCGACGTTAATGTCAGTACAGATCCGGAACACACAGTTGCATAGTCCGGAAACTTAGTCGCAGTTGGCGTTGCAGGATCATCTACAACTACCCATGTGTATGTATTCTCACCGGAAATATCACAATCTGATCCATCGCATACTTTACGTACAGCGATCGTATTAATTCCAACGGTAGCAGTAAGAGGCGTCAGAGCAGTAGACCATGCCCCGCCGTTTTTAGAATATTGGACGGCACATATTCCCGTACCTCCGCCATTATCAATTGGATTTAACGATAACACCTGCCCTTCGCATACTGTATCAGTATTTGGAACACGTGTTCCCGTTGGAGCAAGAGGGTCATCTCCCACATACCAGGTGTAAGAACGAACAGGTTTATCACACGACAGACCATCACAATTCAATCGGATAGCTATCGTATAATATCCTGGGTTATTGGTTACAATAGTATCTGTGGTACTCCAGGCACCGGTACCAATTCCAGGCCGTGTTCTTTGATATTCAATTACACAATTCCCTGTTCCCCCATCCGTGGAGTCGATAATATCCGTTAATGTAAGAATCTGGCCTGCGCAAACAGTATCTTTTGCAGGAGTGCGCGTAGCATTTAATATAGGATCAGGGACAACCGTCCAGCTGTAAGTATTGACACTATCCGGTGCACATCCTATTCCGTCGCAGCTGCGGCGCATCTTGATCGTAAATATACCCGTAGTATCAGTGGTAGTTACACTTGAGAACGAAGGAACAGTGGTCGTCCATACTGAAGTAATATAACCACCTAAGCCATTGGGGCGTTTAGACTGATATTCGCTGGTACATATTCCCGTACCAAATGAGCCCGCTATCGGCGTTACGGAAAGCGCTTGACCTGCGCAAACGATATCATCCGCCGGATTTTTCGTTGCCGTTGGCGGCACCGGCTGGGCGACCACCTGTACTGCAGTTTGCGGACCGTCAAAAGTACATGCTCCCGAATATCGCGGCCTGTAGTAATAAGTGCCGGTATCTGTTGGCGTGTTGCCCGATGTTACAATGGTTGTATCTGTTCCGTTGGAGGTAGATGTTCGCACCCATCGAACTGTTGCAGCCGGCGTGGCAGTGGCAGCTAATGTTACCGAAGCACCTAAACAAAGAGTCGTTGGTGTAACTGTATTGGACGTAAATCCTGCAATTGTCCATGCAAAGGAAGTTTCCGGCTGATTACAGCCAAGACCGCCATTAGAACAATTAGATCGCAATTTGATCGTATAGCTTCCGCCCGTTGTGGTAGTATTTGAAGGGAAGGATAAAACACTGGTTGTCCACGCAGATGTTCCCGACGGAGATATCGTTTGATATTCAAGGTTGCAAGACCCTGTTCCTCCGGCCCCGATAGTACCTCCTATAACAGAAAGCACTTCTCCCGGACAATAAACCCCTGTTGCAGGCGACGCTGTTCCTGTTGGCGCCACGGGATCAGGTTTCACCAGTACCATCGTTTCTGCGCCGTCTGAAATAGCACACTGGTTTGCATTAGGAGTGTAAATCGGTCTGTAATAGAAAGTATCAGCAGAGGGCGGAATATCCCCGGTGGTTACCGTAGTAACGGAGCCTCCGGATGTTGTCGCGCGTCCCCACGTCACGTTTCCATAGATCGACGGCGTTACTGCGCCGGTCAGTGTAACAGCGCCTCCGAGACATATAGCTGTTGGAGACACCGTTTGAGTCGACCAGGCAACAGGCGTACCTACTTGCCATGTATAGGTTGTTCCTGCCGAAGCTGCGAACCCGCACGGACAACTTGTACGAATACTTATAGTATAAGTTCCTGCGCCGTACGTACCGGTATTTACAGTCGGTGGTGAAGCCTGTGTCGTATATGGTTGTATAGTACCGGAAGGTCCTGTAACCTGGTATTGGAAGCTGCAAGTTGAAGCTCCGCCAGTACCCTGGGTTGGATTCGTAAGCGTTAATACTAATGATGAGTTAGCACATAAATTTGAAGCGACCGCCGGTGAAGGAGTTGCCGAAGGCGCTCCCGGAGCTGTAACTACTTTCAATAAATATCTTCCATCAGCCCATTGGTAATTATTAGGATCCGGCTGATCGCAGTCCGGTGTAGCGCCATTCACCACACCATTTACCATCACCGCAAAAGATCTGGTTGTATAGGGAGTATTCAAAGGTGAACCCGGTGGAGTAACCGGCGGGTCATAATTCGCCACAGTTCCTAACTGGGCCGCAGTAATTGGCGTCCAGTTTGCTGAAGCGAATGTGCTTCCTGCAGGAGGCAAGCTGTCTCCGCTTCCTAATTTATTATAATACCATTTATATTGCCAGCCTCCGCTGCCAACGGGAGCAATATTTGGCAATACCGCAGCATTGAAATTTATTTTGGCAGGATCGGGGTTGCTCGGAACTCCTGTCGGACAAATAATTTCCCCGCCATCCAAATGCCCTTTATTTAAGGCCGGCAAAGCATTTAAATATATTCTTCCTGCAGCCCACTTAAAAGTATCACAATCAAAACCTGTTGCATTATCATAAACCGGGTCAACCGCGAGCGCAAAAGACCGGGATGTAGGAGCAGAAGGTTTTGGTGTAAGATTTCGGCATGTTCCGCACGTACCGGTGTATGCATGCCATGATGTATCAGGAGCAGTACCCGATGTAGGTGTAAAATCTCCATCTTTATAGTACCATTGATAATTGTATAAACCTGATGACGCGCCATACGGTGTAAAGGCTCCGCCTAAACCGCCGCCGCCTGTTCCTGATTTAAAGTCGAATTGAGAAGTTGATGCTGTTCTTCCGTTACATAAAAGCTCTGAGGAAGTATTGATCTCTCCAAAGTAGATAGAGTTAAGCATGACTATCTTGCGACAACCGTTCGCAAAACCCGCGTTTCCACATGCTACGGAAGTCCCACTTGCATTGGTCGGTGTAACATAACACATGTATGTTCTCGAAGTACCTGCCGGAATTTCGGAGGCACCCGGTACATAAGTAGCCGATTGGGCAGTAGCATTAGCTGAAAGCCTTATCATACTATCAGATGTGGTGATCGGACAATTCGGTGCGGGAATACCGACAAAGCCTGTAGCATCTTTATAATACCATTGATAGGTAAATCCTCCCGAGCCTGTAGGAAGAGCACTGAATGATATTGAATTTGGTGGAGTGCGAGGCAACGATGCACACAATGTTTGATCGCCTGTATTTAAAGTACCGATAGTGAACGATTCCAGCACGGTAATTTTCCTGCAGCTATCTGCCCATTTCGCAGTGCCGCACGTTGTAAATGAAGTGCTCGATGCCGGGATAACAAAGCACGCATAGGTTCTGGACTTTCCTGCCGGAATTGAGGACGGTGTATAAGTTGACAAAGTATCAGCAAATCCGGTACGCGTCCAACCTGTAGTATCAGATGCCGATGAAGGACATCCCGGCGGATTAAGCCCCGTAGTTTCTTTGTAAAACCATCGGTATCTGTAAGAACCCGAACCAACAGGTGCTGTACTAAAAGATATAGGATTGAATACAGGAGTGGCAGGACACACGGATGTCGGTCCTGTCTGATCATTTACATTCAGAGCCCCGGGATTAAATGCCGGCAATACCGTTATCTGCCTGCACTTTTCAGCCCAGCCTCTCGTTCCGCAAATTGGTGTTGGGCCCGGCGTGATAAGACAAGCATATGTTCGTGAATGGCCCGGTAAAATTTCGTTGTTTAAAGGAAAATACATAGCCGAGTTTGCTGTCGGGCTTGTAGCAGGTATCCAGGTGCCGATAGAATCCGTTGTCGCAGGACAATCAGGTGGAATTAACCCGGTCACATCTTTATAATACCATTTATAGAAAAAGCTTCCTGATCCCGTAGGCGGGAAAGTCAGCGGGATACTGTTCGCTGTTGGTGTCGGTGAACCGCAAAGTGAAAGGGTGCCTGTTTGTGCGGATGTATCAACTCTTCCTCTATAAAGTTTAGGTACAAACGTCCATGTATAAGAAGAGGAAACATCAAGATTACACAAGCTTGTCACATTAGCCGCAGGTGTTTGATCACATATCTTTCGAACTCTAACTGTAACCGAGAGTACCGTATCTGAATGCGGAATCGGTGTTCCCGGCGTGTAAGTCGTCGGAGATGTTGCATTTCCATTATAATAATAATCGTACGTGCTTGCACAATTCAAGCCCGGTTTTCCGGCTTTAAAGGTTGCGCTTACAGCATCGGCAATACAGAGAATATTCGTACTGTTAGGATTGGGTTGAATGGTATCCGGAGTTGGTGGAGGATAAACTCTTATTAAAGCAAATACAGGCCTGGACCATCCGCAGCAATCATGTCGCTCCCTGTATTTTACAACATATGTTTTATAAGGAGATGCAGACGTGAAACCCGTTACTGCAATAGACTTAGTACCTGTAAAAGGAGATCCGGATATAGGTGTAACCGTCAAACTATCATAGACTTTCCATTCGCGTTCTGCTACTTTGGTTTCATCCCATCCTGTAACAGATAAGCGTACTGTGCCGCCATCGCAGATTGATGAAACCGGGTAATCAATAACGGGCAATGTTCTGGCTACAGGGAATACGTACAATCCGTTTTTAAATGTATTAGCTGCGCCCGCTCCTGCTTGTAAGTCAAAAAATCCGCTTGAATTTGTTGTTACTTTTATAGCTGAAGATGCTAAGGTATAGCTTGACCTGTTTACATCTATATCATTTACTAAGGAAAGTGAACCGTTCAATATCCAGTTGGAAGGCAATCCCTTTGATAGATCTATTTCTGAATTTGGACAAGCCTTCCCTGTCGTATTTGATCGCGCCAAATAATAATCAATTTTCAAGAAATTCGGATAGTTGGGAAGAACCGAGGGGAATGTATAGGGTGCCGTACCCCCATTTGATATATAGGCGGCCTGTAAGCCGGCGACACCGTTTCCACCGGTGCCCCCTCTTCCACCGGCACCTCCGTCACCGCCCGCACCTCCCTCGGAATTAAATACACCAATTCCAAACGTACATTTGTGCGTTTGAATTTTATTGCCGCCACTAGCTCCAAGTGCGCCAAATCCACCTAAGCCTCCCGCACCGCCGCTACCCGGCGTATTTATAGATACAAGATTTGTTTCAGTATAAGTTGCTCCTGTGCCTGAGCTATTCAGCCATGCACCGAAGGTACCTCCTCCTCCATATCCGCCTGTACCGCCGCCGCCGCCGCGTCCGCCCTTACCACCTACAGCGCCATTTTCTCCATCGCATATTTCGCAAAGACCACAGCTGCATAAGCATCCTCCGGAACCCATACTACCGCTACCACCGCCACCGCCTTGTCCACCGCCGCCCGCAGCACCTACTATACCTTGTCCACCAGGAATAAAAAACTTTTGATTAGCTATATAATTGGAACCCGAACCGGACTGGACCGGTGTGATACCAACATTTCCTTTTTGTCCAGCACGACCGTCATCCGCTCCCCATACATCACAAGAACAACCCTGGCTTCTGGAACGACCTGCACCGCCGGCGCCACCTCCTGAAGCATTATTGTAGCCTGCCCCGGTTTGCCCTGTTCCGCCCGGTTGAACGGTCACATTCCTGCTGGCAGGCGCTCCCGCACTGCCGGCTCCGCCATCACCGCCTAAAAATCCCGCCTGGTCGGCTCCCTGGTTTCCGGCTTTACCAGCACCTGCTTTACCGATCGTAAGATTACAGCGGGATATCGTATAATTTGATGTACCGCCCACAAGGAGAAATCCATAATTAGAGATTCCGGTACCACCGTCTGTTGCGTAGGTATTTGCGGGCACATCCCCGGTTATAATATTCAGATCTTTAACCATCCAGCCGCTCTTACCATCCGATTTGAAAGCAGCAAGATGAGCAATTCTACCATCGTTGCCATCCGGATTGTATTCTATACCGGTGAAAGTGATGGTAGAAACATCCAGATTAGTACTTGATTTATCCCACTTATCTCCGTTTCTGTTATATCCACCTTCAACAATTACATTATTATTGAGTTTTGCAACTCCATTGTCAGTACCACTACCCTTTGCAACGCGTACATATTCTGGATTTGTTGATAATGCTTTAGAGATGGTTCTGTAAGGGGTATTCGGATTTCCATTTCCTGAAAAATCGTTTCCGTTGGCAGCAGGATTCGGGTCGACATATACGATGCCGCATGAATTGTTTGCACAGGAAGGTCCCGTTCCATCTACGACGATAATTCTGACCGAGTGAGTAGTTGTAGTTTTAGTTGCAAAATTAGGACTGCAATCTGAGCTCACCATAGCTCTGTAATATTTAGTACCTATCGCATTGGTATTCGGAACATAGGAGTAGTCGTTTTTGGTGGTATAAGCTGTACCGTTTAAAGTACCCGCAATATCCGACCAGTTTACATTATCATTTGAGACTTGCCATTTTACCCATCTTCCCAATGTCCAGTTTTGAGAACTGAAACGATTCACAGTAAAAGGTATTGAAATAGGCAACCCCGAGCAAATCGTTATAGTATTTGTACCAAAAGCTGCATCCGGCTCAAGCGTGATTGTTGGGGATGAAAAAAAGTCCCAGTTTACAATCAACTGGTTAACGCCATAATCCCCTCCATCGCAACGTCCATGCATACTCAGGAAGGAATTCTGATCAAATCCCCCTACATATGTAGTATCCGTACAAGGTGCATGCTGCCAGTATTCAATATTCCCAATGGTTTCCGGACCGCACATGGCATCATCGGGATTCACACAGGGTATATCGAAACTAAATAAAATGAGGTCTGCCCGACACATTCCCGGGTAATATTCTGGGTTTGGAATGCAGTTACTGTTCTGACAACATAAAAGCCCTGCATCATTTTCCCACGACTGCATTCTTATACTCAGGGTATTTGCAGAAACCTGTGTAAACACAGGCAATGTAATTATACCTGGATTCCAGATGGTGCATGAAAGTTCGTCACCGCCATATGTCCAATTCGGACTGCCGCATAATAATCCCGGGCCATTGCTTGATGCTACAAAATTTCCACCGTTATATCCGGCCCAAATTTTATAACGCGGTTCAGGCTTTGAGTTACCGCCATCGCTGGTACACTCCCAATTATGACGGAAGCCGTTAATATACGAACGAATATTAACGGTCTGCCCAAACGAATGGAATAAGAAGGTTGAAGAGATATAAATTAAAAGTAGTAAACGTTTAATCATATAGAAAAACAGGTTAATGCTCTAAAAGACCTTTAATACAAAGGCCCACTTCAGATTACCTTAAAAATACGCTTTTTTCAGCAGAAAATCTTGAGATTTATCAAATCTCGCATTATTTGACGGAAATCAATTGAAAAATGTGCATAACTTGTTGATGTTTTACATTTTATCCATGTTGTTTTACATAATTCACATGTTTGGTTTTAATACATTTTTAATAGCAATTATATATCGATTACGCGCCGGTTCATGCTCTACAATTTTTCGCATATAAGATGTGTCAGAAAATCCGGGGATCCATTTTTGTATATACAAATATTCTTTATCGAATTTTTTTTCTTGCGTCATGGGGTTAAAGATGCGAAAGTATGGCGCTGCATCTACTCCGCATCCCGCAACCCATTGCCATCCTCCATTATTGGAAGCCAATTCATAGTCGAGTAATTTTTTTGCAAAATAAGCTTCTCCCCATCTCCAGTCGATCAGTAAATGCTTGGTTAAAAAACTCGCGGCTATCATGCGGACACGATTATGCATAAAGCCTGTAGCGTTTAATTCGCGCATTCCTGCATCCACAATCGCGTAACCTGTTCTTCCTTCACACCATGCTGTAAATTCCGATTCATTATTTCTCCATTGGACCTTATCGTATGCAGGATTGAAAGACCGGTCGACAACATGCGGGAAATGATAGAGGATCATCATGTAAAATTCACGCCATATCAGCTCGTTTAAATATTTTTCAGCATTCGTCGTCCATGCATAATCCACCAGCTGACGGATGGATATTGTTCCAAAGCGCAAATGCACGCCCAACCTTGATGTTCCGAGTATGCCAGGAAAATCACGTGTTTCCGCGTAATCCGAAAACTGCATCGATTTAAAATCGCGCGAGGGAAAATCTACGCTTATCATATTAAATCCCATGCTTTTCAGTGACGGGATCTTTTGAGCGGGAATATTTGCAAAACTTGAAAAGTATTTTTCCGTAGGAAATGACTTCATGAAATAATGTGAAAGCTTAGCCTTCCATTTCCGGCTATACGGCGTATATACCGCGTAAGGCTGTCCATCATCCTTAACGATCTCGCTCCTTTCAAAAATCACCTGGTCTTTATACGTATGAAATATTATTCTCTTTTCTTCAAGCAAACTTTTTACACGTTGATCTCTTTCGGTGGCATACGGCTCATAATCGTGGTTTGTAAAAACGCTTTTGATTGGGAATTGACTGACAAGTTTTTTCCAAACTTCAACAGGCCTGCCGTAATAAACATGAAGATCGCTTCCAAGCGTATTCAATTCTTTTTTTAAACGCACCACTTCTTCGTAAATAAATTGCACGCGTTTATCTTCGGTGAGGTTATTTTCTTTCAGATCATCTAAAATATCCGAATCAAAAATAAAAACGCAGACTACCGGAAGACCCGATTTTAATGCATGATACAATGCGGCATTATCACCGAGACGAAGATCGCGGCGAAACCAATGAACGGAAACAGTGTGCATAATTTGCTAAACTAGATGGGCGCCGAAATGTTCAGCCACCATTTCATTAAACTCATGGAAGAGCAGCTGCGTGATATCCGAAGAATATATTTTCTCATCCACAGAATGCACCTTGCGAATCCCTTTAATTACATTGGTTAGAAAAACTTCGTCGGCATTATACAGGTCGTGCACCGATAATGAACGCTCTTCAATTTTTATTGATGGCAGACGTGTAAGCAGCAGTTCACGTACAATTCCTGCCACCGGTCCGTCTTCGAGCGGCGGTGTGAAAATTGTTCCATGTTTTACCGCAAACACATTATAGATGGATGCATCGGCAACCTTATTTTTTTCATTGAATACGATCGCATCATCCAATTTACCTTGATGAGCATAATTTAATGCCGCAGTATAAATCGCGCGGTCTGTATGCTTGAGGTTGGAAAAGATATCGATTGGTTTTCGATGTTTCGGCAGAACAGTTAACCGCAGTCCCTCGCTGTTTAAATAGTAGCGCGCGCTTTCCAATGGCTTTAACGTGCAATTCCATCGAAGCTCTGTCACTTCAGGCATATAGTCGTGCATCCTGTTTTTCTGCACTTCAATTCGAAGGCGAAAATTCTTCAATCCCTTTTCAATGCATTCGTATTTCAACAGGCGCAGAATGCGGTCTTCAATTTTGTATTCGTTTTCATTTACGTGAATAACTTTTAAACTGTTCACCAATCGCTTCACATGCAGATTTTTAAATACAGGCCTGCCGTTCACTACTTTTATAGTTTCTATCAATCCGAATTCCGACATTATCTCAGGGTAAAAAAAACAATTAATAAATACAAGATCATACTTCCGTCGTAAACAATTTTAATCATCCATTTGTTGACCTTGTCCGATTTAAAGAAAGTGTAGAGCTGCAGGAACAACAACATGAGCCACAATAACCCGATCGTCCATTCCGATAGATAAACATCTGAAATACTTCTCCAGTTCTCGATCATAAAAATGTACAGCAAACCCAACGCGCAGATCACTCCGATCACTGCGCCTATAATTTTTGATTCTCTTACCCCCACGACGGTTGGTATCGTTTTAATCTTTGTTCGCTTATCTCCTTCATAATCGTTTATATCAAAGGGCAATGTAATGAATAGAATAAAGAAGAATTGTTCAGCAAAAACCAGCAGCACATCTTTTCGCTCCAGGATATTTATGCGCTGCTCGGAAGCCGGCAGTAACACAGATGTTACACTCCAAACGATCGCAATGAGAAAAATCTTTATAAGGGGAAAATCACGCAGGCGTGTATGTATTCCGAAAGGTTTTAAAAATGGTACGGGATACAAAACAGAGATTGCGCCTACAAAACATAGCATTAAGATCGTTTCCCATTTTAAAAATAAAGTAAAGATCACGGCAAGCAATCCGGAAAAAAAAATAGTTGCCTGGTTGAATTTCGGATGCTTTTGGAACCAAACTAATACCCACTCCTGCGGATGTGCATAGGCTCCTTTTTTAAAATAAATCCAGCGGCTGACCTGGTAGATGAACCATGTTGAAAAAAAAACCTGCAGCGAGAGATAAATAAGGTGTTCGTGCTGGATGCCCAGCAACAAAACATTCGCCCATAAAAACGCTACCGCTGCTATCGAAATATACAGGTTGGTTTCAATGAGTGTTTTAAAGATGCGCACGGATCAATTTACTAATTTAATTCTAAATGAAAACCGATCGTTACGCAGGCCGTTACTAATTTGTTACGATCAGCGTGCCGTTCATCCCCGAGTGAATGTTACAGTGATAGGTAAACGTGCCAACTGTGTTTGCCGTAAACGGAAACGAACTGCCGGGTGTCAACGGATCTTTGTTGAACGCGCCGCCATCCGCTGTCACAGTGTGATCTGACCCATCCTTGTTGATCCATGTTACCGTTGTACCTTTTTTTACGGTGATGGACGCAGGATTAAACGAATTGGATTCTGCAAAAACTTCGTTTGAGCCCGGAGAGTCGGATTTTTTGCAGGAAAATGTCAACAAGGCCACGCAGAAAAGGAGCATCGCCATACTTCGAAACTTCGCTTTCATAATAATTTTTTTGAGTGATTCATAAACCGTCTTTAGTCTATCGTTGTATAGACAAATTAAGAAAGAAAAGGTTTCAGAAGCCTAGTGCAGGTATTTCAATTTCATCTTCGGCTGTATGCGTTTCAGCGTCGAGAAGATGAGCTTGATCACGTTTTCAACATCTGTTTTTGCTACGGTTTCCACGGTGGTGTGCATGTATTTCAAAGGGAGCGATATCAGCGCGCTCGGCACGCCGCCGCCGTTATAAGCAAATGCATCCGTATCGGTTCCCGTGACGCGGCTCGCAGCATCGCGCTGGATGGCGATCTTTTCTTTTTCGGCGGTGTCGAGGATCAGGTCTCGCACCAGTCCGTGCACAGCGGGAGCATACGTAACGACAGGGCCTTTGCCGCATTTGAAATCGCCGTGTTCTTTTTTGTCGATCATCGGAGTCGTCGTATCGTGACATACATCCGTAACGATCGCAATGTTCGGATTTATTCGGCGAACGATCATCTCGGCGCCTCTCAATCCTACTTCTTCCTGCACCGAATTACACAAATACAAACCAAAAGGCAGCTTCGTTTTTGTTTCGCTGACCAGTCTTGCAACTTCCGCGATCATGAACCCTCCCACCCTGTTATCGAGCGCGCGGCCTGTATAATATTTTTTGTTGAGCACCATTAACTCATCTTCATAGGTAATCACAGTGCCCACATGTATGCCCATCGCTTCTACTTCTTTCTTGCTTCCAGCGCCCACATCAATGGTAATATTTTTTACCGACGGCGCGGATTCCTTTGCAGCATCGCGCAGATGGATCGCGGGCCATCCGAATATCCCCTTTACAATTCCTTTCTTCGTATGGATATTGACACGTTTCGACGGCGCGATCATATGATCGCTTCCGCCGTTTCTAATTACATTGATCAAGCCATCATCGCCGATATAACTAACAAACCAGGAGATCTCATCGGCATGCGCCTCTATCACCACTTTGAATTCAGCCGTCGGATTTATAACTCCGTAAACAGTTCCGTAGTGGTCTACATGATATTCTTCGATATAGGGTTTGATATATTCCAGCCATATTTTCTGACCGGCAGCTTCAAAGCCTGTGGGCGATGCATTGTTTAAATATTGAAATAAAAAATCTTCCGCCTTTTTGTCGATCGCGTATTTCATTTTAATTTTCTTATATATATTTTAAATAAAAAATGTATTCGGGGTAAAAGTACAATTAATCTGAATAAATTTCATTTTCAGGTAATAAAAAAGCCGGAGATATCCGGCTTCGCTTATTAAAATTTGAGTTCGTCGAGCGGAATAACCTGTGTTCTTGTGACATTGCCATTGTTATCGCAAACCTGCCACGTAATTGTTACCGGCGACGCGTTCCAGTCGATGTTGATCATACCGAAATTCAATGCAACATAGGCTGTTCCAAGCCTGTATTGATTGACGGACGCGGCATTCTCAGTATGTGTTAATCCACTTGATGTAAAATCATACAATGGATATTGTCCAACTTTTGAACGCCTGCTGAATTCAGCATAATGCACATCTCCGCTGATCACGAAAGCGCCTTCCGCATGTGCATCCTTGATCGTTTTAAACATGCGTTCGATCTCGTGCGGATAGTTGGCCCATGTTTCCCAGCCGTTCTGCGCTGTACAAAGCTGCGTGCTCGAAAGAATGATGCGGATCTTCGCAGGCTTCAGCAATTCCTGGCCAAGCCACGCCCATTGCGCCGCACCTAAAATTGTTTTCGTTGTATCGCTTGTTGCAGAGATCGGCTCTGCGCTGATCACATTCAAAAAATTCCGGCAATCGAGTACGATGATCTGCACTTTGTGATCTGCATCGCCAAACATGTAAGAATCATACACGCCGTCGTGTGTTCTTCTTGGACTGTTAGAAGGAATTTGCCAGAACGTCAAAAATTTATCTTTCGCCACGGCTTTGTACGGAAACTCTGCGCCTGCATTGTTTTGACCGTAGTCGTGATCATCCCATGTTGCTACCACCGGTACATTCGCGCGCAATTGTCTAAAGTCGTAGTTATTCCCGAGCAAATCGTATTGTGATTGTAAGAAGGAAGCAAAATCTCCGCCGAGGATATTATCGGAATAAATATTGTCACCCATCGCCACATAAATGTCCGGCGTTTTATTTTTAATGGCTTTGAAGATCGACAAATTTCCTGCCTGGTTGCAGCAGGAACCGATCGCGATCTTCGTGAGATTTACGTTCTCGTCTATTGGTTTTACTGTAGGTGCAGGCTCTCCTGTTGGGATGCACGCGCTAACTATGGTAGAAAGACATGCAATAAAAATTATCTTCTTCATCTGTGTTGAATTTTTGCAAAATTATGAATTTTAGTGGTAAGGAGTAAATGATAAGAAATTTAATCACTATACCAGCCTCCTTTTTTCTAAAGTGGATTGAGCTAAAGAGACTATTCTCCATTAAATGCTTTCACACAGTCTCGGTTCTTTTCCAAACTCCGGGATGATATATACCAGACCTTGTACTCGTATTTTAAATTTTCAGTCTTCTGGTATCTCTTGGGATATTTCATTCCATCCATTAAGCAATCACACAACTCTTTGTATTGAGGATTCCCGATAAGCAAACTGCGCGCTATTTCATTTTCATGATACATGCCGCCGTTAAGAGCTTCCCCATAATAAAACTCGTATCCCTCATCATATTTTACATACGAACCTCTATTTGAACCATTTTTCAGCATTTGCATTCGTGCTGTTCCATTTTCATAATAAACTATTTTACCAACGCTAATGACTGCAACTAATGGATAATGAGTTGGACCGTTGTTGTCGAACTTAAATAACATCCCTTTATATTTAAATCCCCACATATTAAATGAGTTAATGGTCACTTTCTTTCCGTTGCCGTCCAAAAATAGGGCGTCGCTGCCTTTGTCTGCCTTCTTAATTTTGACAAAATCTGCATATTTGGTAGAAACATTGTTAGTGTAATCATAAGTGGAATTAAACACTTCCACTTGTGCTTTTACCAAGAATAAATTTGCAAACAGAACTAACAGCATAAAAATTTTCATAAAATTCTATCTAAATATTAACTAGAGTTTTTTTACAACGGAATATTCCCGTGTTTTTTCTTTGGAGATTGTACCACTTTGTTTTCAAGCATACGCAAGGCCATGATGAGCTTTACGCGCGTTTCTTCGGGCTTGATCACTTCATCAATAAAACCTCGTTCCGCCGCGCGGTAAGGATTGGCAAAGGTTTCCGTGTATTCGTCGATCTTTTCCTGCAATTTTTTTTGAGGATCAGTTGCTTTCTTTATTTCATTCTTAAAAATAATTTCCGCAGCGCCCTTCGGTCCCATCACGGCGATCTCTGCAGTCGGCCACGCGAAATTCACATCAGCTCCGATGTGTTTTGAATTCATCACATCGTATGCGCCTCCATATGCTTTGCGCGTGATCACAGTTACTTTCGGAACCGTTGCTTCGCTCAGCGCGTATAATAATTTCGCGCCGTTTACAATGATGCCGTTCCATTCCTGGTCGGTGCCCGGCAAGAAACCGGGAACATCAACAAACACTAACAACGGAATATTAAACGCGTCGCAAAAGCGTGTAAACCTCGCTCCTTTTCTCGAAGAATTTATGTCGAGCACGCCCGCGAGATATGCAGGCTGATTTGCAACGATGCCGATGCTTCTGCCGGCGATGCGCGCAAAACCAACAACAATGTTTTCAGCAAAATTTTTATGCACTTCGAAAAACGAATCTTGATCTACCGTCTCCCTGATCACATCGCGCATATCATACGGCTGATTCGGGTTATCCGGCAAAACTGTTTTTAAAGGTTCGCGCAATTCTGTTACTTCTGTTTGATAAACATAGTTGGGAGCATTCTCTTCGCAGTTTTGCGGAAGATAGCTGAGCAATTGTTTTATCTGGCGGATACACTCCATTTCGTTTTTTGCCGTAAAATGCGTGACGCCGCTTTTTGTCGCATGTGTATTCGCGCCGCCGAGTTCTTCGGAAGTCACCTCTTCGTGTGTGACCGTTTTTACTACGTTTGGTCCCGTAACAAACATGTAGGATGTATTTTCCACCATCAATGTAAAATCTGTCATTGCAGGCGAATAAACCGCACCGCCCGCGCAAGGCCCCATCACAGCCGAGATCTGGGGAATAACGCCGGAGAATTGAACATTGCGATGAAAGATATCTGCGTAGCCGCCGAGCGAAACCACGCCTTCCTGTATGCGCGCGCCGCCAGAATCATTCAAGCCTATAACGGGGGCGCCTGTTTTCGCTGCGAGATCCATCACCTTGCAAATTTTTTCCGCATGCGTTTCAGAAAGCGATCCGCCAAAGACGGTAAAATCCTGGGAGAAAACGTAGACGAGCCGGCCGTTTACTGTACCAAATCCCGTTACCACTCCGTCGCCGGAATATTTTTCTTTATCGATACCGAAATCCGTTGCACGGTGTGTAACGAGCATTCCGAGTTCTTCAAAGCTTCCTGAATCGAGCAGGAGTTCGAGGCGTTCACGTGCAGTGAGCTTTCCCTTTTTATGCTGTTCATCGATGCGCTTTTGTCCGCCTCCCAACAGCGCTTCCTGTTTTTTCTTTTCGAGCAGTTCCAGTTTTTGTTGATGCGTCATGGAACAAATGTAGTTTTTTGAAGTGAAAAGTGAAAACGCAAATACGCACGGTCGTGTGTATTCCTAAAAGTAATATCTTAGAAGAATGAAAGAAGATTTTGCCTCCGCTCAAATGCTGATCCGCCGCCCGGTTGCGGAAGTATTTAATGCCTTCATCGATCCGGCAATTACAACGCATTTCTGGTTTACAAAATCCTCCGGGAAATTAGAAGTTGGAAAGGAAGTAACCTGGCAATGGGAAATGTATAATGTCGCCTCTCCTGTTGTCGCCAGGGAAATTCTAGCCAATGAAAAAATTACGATCGATTGGGGGGAACCGGCAACAACAGTCGATTTCAATTTTAAAAAGATAGATGAGCATTCAACTCTTCTTTCTATCCGCCATTATAATTTCAATAAAGAAGGCGAAGATCTGATCGCCGCGATCAGGGATTCCACAGGAGGTTTTACTACGGTTGTAGACGGATTGAAAGCATACCTCGAGCATGGCATTCATTTAAATTTAATTGGCGATAAATTTCCGCAGGGAAAATAATTTACAGCTCATACAACTTCAGCTTCTTCCACAAAAATTTCTTGAGGTCACTCCAGTAAGTTCCACCCACGGATAAGTTTACGGTATGTGTCATATCGGGCTGTGCGACGATCGTACATTCGTTGCCTGAATTGTTGATCAGTTCCTGTGTTGGCAGCACGTTGCCTGTCCATGTGGTGTGACGATATCCGTCTTCAGGATTTGCATGAAACAGCAATATCGGTGTATCGTTGCTGTCGAAAGTAATATAATCGGTTGTATTAATTCCGTTTTCAATTAACGTAGCTCCCGTTGATATTGCGCCGGCAACCCGTGCAGAATAGACACCCGGAAAATCGGAAGGTGTGAGCAAAATATTGTCGTATTCTGTTGCGTTGATCAGTGAAACACCGCCGCCTGCAGAAGAACCGATCGTCGCCATGCGCGTTGTATCGATATAGTAATCATTACGGTGATGTTTTAGAAAGCGGATCGCGTTTCCTGCATCTTCCGTGGCATTGATGATCGCTTGTATCCGCAGCAGCGAAGACGATTCGTTGTTCGGTGTCAAACGGTAGTTAATAGAAACGGCAACATATCCCGCCATCGCGTATGTCATCGTTTCATCTTCCATATTAGATTTATCCCCAGCTAAAAAATTGCCGCCGTGAATGTAAATGACCGCCGGCTGTTTCGCGGATGCTGTTGCATTCGGCGGCAAAAAAACATCCATGGTCATCGTAAGTGTTGATGCCAATGTATCTGTTCCTATCGTGCTGTCGGAAGTGTATTGCTTGTTAGGATTCGGACGCGTGGAATACGCAATATTCCGCGTGATAGTAATTTGCGATGAAGTATATTGCGACGACATGTATACACCCGTATCCGGCGCATCCGGGATGATGTAGTTATCGGTATCTGTTTTCTTGCATGCCACAGCGCTCACAATAGCCACGCCCGCTAAAATTCTAAAAAATGATTTCATATAACTGTTTTATTCTTTTCTTTTATAAACAACTTCTTTCAACGCAATCAGATCGCTGATTTCTTCCAGCGAATATTCATACAGCTCTTCGATCTCTTCCATCTCCGGAAAATCTGCCGCAATTTCCGTAGTGATCTCTTCCAGGTTTTCGATATCGTCTTCGGTAACGATCTTATCATAATACGCTTTCAGCTCAAAATAATTTTTATCCCAGTCGATCGTGATCATCCGAATATTCCGCGAGATCCGGCCGAGCAGGGCTCTCTGTGTCGAAAGCAAAATTCTTGTCCTGAGCGCTGTATCTTCCATAACCGGCTGTTAATCTACTAAAATAATCTCTATCTTCGTTGGCCTCAAATCAATACTATGAAAAACGAATATGCAGTGGTTACCGGCGCCAGCAGCGGACTCGGCCTTGAATTTGCAAAATTGCTCGCGCAAAAAGGTTATCACCTGGTATTAGTGGCACGGCGCACCGACAGATTGGAAGCGTTGAAACAGGAAATTTCACAGGCTCAAAAAGGAATTGATATTCACGTCGTTTCGCTCGATTTAATTGAACACGATTCCGCAGATAAATTGCTCGCCTATACACAAACGAAACAGTTGCCTGTAAGCGTTCTCATCAACAACGCGGGGTTCGGCATCAACGGCAAATTTTTATCGTTGCCGGTGGAGAAGACTATTCAAATGCTGCAGCTCAACATACTCACTTTAACAAAGCTTACATATTTATTTGGGAAAGAAATGGCGAAGAACAACCTCGGTTATATATTACAGGTTTCATCGATTGGCGCATTCCAGCCTTCGCCTTCATTTGCTGCGTATTCCGCCACAAAATCATATGTCATGCTGTTTGGTGAAGCATTGAATTATGAATTGAAGGGAACAAATGTTTCCGTTACGACGCTTTATCCCGGCGCTACGAAGACCGAGTTTTTTGATGTAGCGGAACAGAGAATGAATTTTCTTATTTCGAAAACCCTCATGACCGCTGCGCAAGTAGCCAATATTGCACTGAATGCGATGTTCAGGAGAAAGCGAGCGATAGTGCCGGGCGTGATCAATAAGTTGTCGGCGTTCTTTGCGCAGATCTCTCCGCGATCAATGACGATCTGGAGTGCGGCAAATGTTATGAAGTAATGCTTCATCTTGATCTGGAACAACTCTTTCTGCACATTCTCCTTTAATAGATTTTTCCTCCAGCCTCATTAATTATTTAATAACCAAGATTGGGTAGATTAATGAAACGATTTCGGTCGGAATATGTTATTTTTACAGCGATTATTTAGACTCAGTATAAATAAGAATGGCGAAACAGGATCAAATATTAGAGGAATTAACCAGCGGCGAGTACAAGTACGGCTTTGTAACGGATATTGAGCAGGACAATGCCCCCATGGGCCTCAGCGAGGAAATTGTGCGCTTTATTTCTGCCAAAAAGGAAGAACCGGTATGGATGCTGGAGTGGCGACTGAAGGCTTTTCGGGAGTGGCAGAAGATGACCGAGCCGACATGGGCGAATGTGCACTACCCGAAAGTTGATTTTCAAAATATCATTTACTACTCTGCTCCCAAGCAAAAAGTGGCCATCAACAGTTTGGAGGAAGTAGATCCGGAATTGCTGAAGACGTTTGAAAAATTGGGAATTTCACTGGATGAGCAGAAGAGATTGAGCGGCGTTGCAGTGGATGTTGTATTTGACAGCGTCTCCGTGAAAACTACTTTCCAGGAGACATTAAAAGAGAAAGGAATTATTTTCTGCTCGATGAGTGAGGCTGTGCGCGAACACGGGGATTTGGTGAAACAATATATTGGATCAGTCGTTCCGCAAAAGGATAATTTTTATGCCGCATTGAACAGCGCTGTTTTCAGCGACGGATCATTTTGTTACATACCCAAAGGCGTTCGCTGCCCGATGGAGCTTTCCACTTATTTCCGAATCAATTCCGCCGGCAGCGGCCAGTTTGAAAGAACGTTGCTGATCGCCGATGAAGGAAGTTATGTTAGCTATTTAGAAGGATGTACAGCGCCGCAGCGCGACGAAAATCAATTGCACGCGGCAGTTGTGGAATTAGTTGCGCTAGACAATGCGGAAATAAAATATTCGACAGTACAAAACTGGTATCCCGGCGACAAGAACGGAAAGGGCGGCATTTATAATTTCGTGACGAAGCGCGGAATTTGCAAGGGAACTCATTCAAAGATCAGCTGGACGCAGGTGGAAACCGGTTCCGCGATCACATGGAAATATCCGAGCTGCATTTTAGCGGGCGACAATTCGATCGGCGAATTTTATTCTGTTGCGGTTACAAATAATTTCCAGCAGGCAGATACGGGCACGAAAATGACGCACATCGGGAAGAATACGAAGAGCCGGATTGTTTCGAAAGGAATTTCTGCGGGCAAAAGTCAAAATAGCTATAGAGGATTGGTGAAGGTGCATCGCAAGGCGGAAAACGCCCGGAATTTTTCGCAGTGTGATTCATTGCTGATGGGCGATCAATGCGGTGCGCACACGTTTCCATATTTGGAGGTCAGCAACAATTCTTCTAAAGTAGAACACGAAGCGACAACATCGAAGATCGGTGAAGACATGCTGTTTTATTTTCAGCAAAGGGGAATTAATGAAGAGACAGCCGTTGCTATGATCGTAAACGGATTTTGCAAGGAAGTGATGGATAATTTACCGATGGAATTTGCGGTGGAAGCGCGAAAATTATTAGCGATTAGTTTGGAGGGAAGTGTTGGGTAATTTGAATTAATAAAATAAAAAAAAATGAAGAATAAATTTGTTTTACTATCCGCTTTTATTTTATTTTTTACATTCTCCAATGCAAATGATAAACCGGCAAATACTTACTTTGCTCCTTTTCAAAAAGGGTATAACGCTTATCTCCACGACAGTTTTGAAGTGGCGATAAAATACATGTCAGATATCATCGGGAATGAAAAAAAATCGATGTGCACCGCCTGTTTTATGACAAGAGGAGGTTCAAATTTTGCATTGGGTAATTTTAAGGAAGCTTTGAGCGATTACAGTTTTGCAATAAAAAATAAAAAAAATAATGAGGAAACAAATAAGGGTTTATTGTTTCGAATCGCGCAATGTCAGTATCATTTAAATAATAAGGAAGCGGCTGAAAAAGGTTTTAATAATGTGATACACAGCAGCCAGGATACGCTCGATATCGCAAGATCGTACGCCTATCTGAATTCAAAGGGAAACCCCGTTTCACTTTCAATGGTAAATGATAAAATAAAAGCGGATGAAAATAATGTGTCAGCTTTAAAAGCAGATTATATATCAGCGGCTATTATTTGTTCAACGATCAACCAACCTGCAACAGCCGTTGAGTACCTGGAAAGATCATTAAAGCTGGGCTATTCGCGCTTCAGGTGGCTGGAAATTACGCCGGATTTAAAGAACGTACAATCCGATCCGAAGTTTAAGGAATTATTGACGACATATAAAATGAAAAATTGATTCAACAGGAAACGCAATGCTTAAGATAAATAATTTACATGCTTCCATTGAGGGACGCGAAATTTTGAAAGGATTTACGCTGAATGTAAATCCGGGTGAAGTGCACGCCATCATGGGCCCGAACGGTACGGGGAAATCTACCCTTGCCGCTGTGCTCGCAGGAAAAGAGGGTTATGATATCACACAAGGCACGGTAGAGTTTGAAGGAAAGAATTTACTCGAACTCGAGCCGGAAGAAAGAGCACAGCAGGGATTGTTCCTTGCTTTCCAATACCCGATCGAAATTCCGGGTGTGAGCAATGCCAACTTTTTAAAAGCTGCGATCAACGAGATCCGCAAATCAAAAGGTGAAGAAAATATCGCGCCGAATGAATTTTTGAAAATGATGCGTGAGAAAATGGAGTTGGTGGAAATGAGCAAGGATTTTATTTCGCGTTCCGTGAACCAGGGATTTTCCGGTGGTGAAAAAAAGCGCAATGAAATTTTTCAGATGGCAATGCTGGATCCTAAACTTGCGATCCTCGATGAAACAGATTCAGGATTGGATATCGATGCGTTGAGAATTGTAGCGAACGGCGTGAATAAGCTGCGCACAAAGGACAATGGTTTTATCGTTATCACGCACTACCAGCGCCTACTGGATTACATCATCCCGGATTTTGTACACGTGATGTACGACGGAAGAATCGTAAAAAGCGGAGATAAAGATCTGGCGCTCGAACTCGAAGAAAAAGGATATGATTGGATCAAGCAATTAAACAACGAAGTAATTCAATAATGGGTGATTTGCTGAGCATATTAAAGGACAATCTTTCCTTAGTGGATGAAAAGCGCAAAGCTTCGCTGCAGGCAGCGATCGATATCGGCGTGCCTACAATGAAGAACGAAGAATGGAAGTATACCTACTATAATAAAATTTTACAGCAGGGATTCACGCCTTCGTTCGCGCCAAATGAACAATACAAACCAAATATTGATCGTGAATTCATCGAACAAAATTCTGTTTCAGAAAATCGAATCGTATTTGTGAATGGCATTTTTCACGCAGAATTATCTTCCTTTATCTCCCATCCGAAAATAAACATCTGGGATTCCAACAATATCTCCTCAACTATTTCCGGAGAATTCTTGAGAGAGCTGAACAATGCTTTTGCAACGGACGGTTTGTTCCTCGAAATTGGCGACCATGTAATCGCTGATGGCCTGATCGAACTCTTTTACATCAACACCACTTCTGCAAATATTGTGCAGCTAAAAAACAAAATAATCGTTGGCAAAAACTCGCGGGTAAAGATAGCAGAGTATTATATCAACCACGACACCGCTCCTGCTTACAACAACAATGTAACAGAAATTGAAGTTGCAGAATACGCGAATGTGGAAGTTTACAAGATACAGGACGGTGGCAACGTTTATAATATCACCGACAATACATATGTCAGGCAAGAAGCAAAATCAATTTGCAATGTAACGACACTTTCATTAAGCGGCGGTATTACACGCAACGTTTTGCAATTTGATGTGAATGGTGAACGCGCAGAATCGCATATGTACGGCTTGTATCTTTTGCAAAATGAAGAACACGTTGACAACCGCACACTGGTAAATCACAATGTAGCAAACTGCGAGAGCAACGAATTGTACAAAGGAATTCTGGGTGGAAAATCAACCGGAGTTTTTAACGGGAAGATCGTGGTGAAACAAGCCGCACAAAAGACAAACGCTTTCCAAAGCAACCGGAATATTTTATTGTCGAACGACGCGAACATCTACACCAAGCCGCAGCTTGAAATTTTTGCGGATGATGTGAAGTGTTCACATGGTGCAACTTCTTCTCAAATTGAAGACAGCGAATTATTCTATTTGCAAACGAGAGGAATTACAAAGGAAGTTGCGCGCGGATTATTAATATTTGCTTTTGGTGAAGATATCGTAGAAAGGATCCAGCATCCCGCATTAAAAAATAAAATGGAGCAAAGAATTGCTGAATTATTAAGCATCGAATTTTGATCGACATAAATAAAATACGAGCCGACTTTCCCATCCTGAATGAATCCATTCGTGGAAAGAAATTGGTGTACTTGGATAACGGCGCGTCTACTCAAAAACCATCGTCTGTCATCGAGGCGGAGAAATATTATTACGAGCACCAATATGCCAACATTCACCGCGGCGTGCATTACTTAAGCCAGATCGGCACCGAGCGCTATGAAGGGGTGCGCAAACAAGTGCAGCAGTTCATCAATGCAAAACACGAGCACGAGATCATCTACACAAAGGGTACGACGAACGGAATTAATTTAGTCGCATATACTTTTGGCAGAAAATTTTTAAAAGAAGGGGACGAAATTGTGATCACTGAGCTGGAGCATCACTCTAATATTGTTCCGTGGCAGATATTGTGCGAAGAAAAGAAGTGCGTGTTGAAAGTGATTCCGATGCAGGAAGACGGAAGCATCCGTATTGAAGACGCTGAGAAATTTATCACGACGAAAACCAAATTAGTTTCTACGCTGTATGTGTCCAATGCACTCGGTGTAATCAATCCTATAAAAGAAATTATTGCGATCGCGCATAAATACGGAGCGAAAGTTTTAATTGATGCGGCGCAAGCGGTTCAGCATTTTGAAGTCGATGTACAGGAATTGGGTTGCGACTTCCTCGTATTCTCGGGGCATAAAATTTACGGACCCACAGGAACCGGAATTTTGTACGGCAAGGAGGAATTGCTGAACGAAATGCCGCCGTATGAAGGCGGCGGCGACATGATCAAGTCGGTTTCATTTGCCAAGACGATCTACAACGATCTTCCTTTTAAGTTTGAGGCTGGAACGCCAAATATTGCAGGATGTGTAGCGCTGGGAACAGCAATTGAATATGTTCAGAATGCAGGACTTGAAAATATCAAAGCATACGAAGCGGAAGTTTTTAAGTATGCAACGGATAAGCTGAGCGCGATAGATGGATTGAAGATATATGGAACACATTCACCGAAATCTTCTGTCATATCCTTTTTGTTAAATGGCATTCATCCATATGATGTTGGAGTGGTTCTGGATAACCAGGGTATCGCTATTCGCACTGGCCATCACTGTGCACAGCCGATCATGGATCACTTCGGAATCCCCGGAACGTGCCGCGCTTCGTTTGCAATTTATAATACAAAGGAAGAAGTGGATATCCTGGTGGATGGAATTAATCGCGCGCGAAAGATGTTGAGCTGATGGAAAAAACGATTAAGGAAATACAGGATGAGATCATCGGGGATTTTTCGATGTACGAGGATTGGAACGATAAGTATGAATATCTGATCGATTTCGGGAAATCACTTCCCCATCTCGATGAAAAATATAAAACGGAAGAAAACAGGATACATGGTTGCCAGTCGAGAGTATGGCTGCACGCGTACATGAAAGATGGCAAATTGCTGTTTGATGCCGACAGCGACGCGATCATCACAAAGGGAATTGTAGGATTGCTGGTGAAGGTGCTGAGCGGTCATTCTCCGAAAGAAATTGCAGAGAGCGATCTCTATTTTATAAATGATGTAGGCCTGCAGGAGCATTTGTCGCCCAACCGCGCCAACGGCTTGGTGAGCATGATCAGGAAGATGAAAATGTTCGGAGTAAAGTTCATTGATAATTAGTTGTATCACAAAGTTGCACAAAGATTTTTTTAAGTTTCACAAAGTTATCTCTTTGTGTTCTTTGTGCTTCTTTGAGAAACTTTGTGATATAGCTTTAAAGCATGAATGAATTGGAACAGATAACTAATAAAGTCATTGGCTGCGCAATTAAAGTTCATAAAAAGTTGGGCCCAGGGTTGCTGGAATCGGCTTATAGAGAATGCCTTTATTATCAAATGCGTAAGGAGGGTTTGTCAGTTTTGAAAGAGATTCCCATGCCGATCATTTATGATGAAGTTAAGTTAGACCATGGATATCGGATGGATTTGTTGGTTGAAGACCTGTTAGTTATTGAAATAAAAACTGTAGAAGCATTAAATGATGTTCACAAAGCACAAGTATTGACTTATTTAAAATTAGGAAATTATAAATTAGGCTTGTTGCTTAATTTTAATGTGGCATTGATGAAGTGTGGAATAAAAAGGATTATCAACTAAATGGAAACGGAAACACACAGATCATTTATGGAAATCAAGGACGAAGCGATTTCGAAATTGCAGACGATCTTCGATCCGGAGATCCCTGTGAATATTTTCGAGCTCGGCCTGATCTATGAAGTGAATGTTGACATAGATAACAATGTGCATGTGCTGATGACGCTCACCGCTCCGAATTGTCCGGCTGCAGAAAGCCTCCCCGTTGAAGTAGAGGAAAAAGTAAAAGAGATCGACGGTGTGAAAAATGTAAATGTAGAAATTACGTTTGAGCCGCCGTGGGACCAGGAAATGATGAGCGAGGCAGCAAAACTCGAGCTCGGATTTTTATAAAATAGAATTTTCAAATTCCAAATTAATTCATTTTCAAATTAAAAAATATGTATCCAGAACACATCACAAAACCCTGCGAAGAGCAACTGACAAATGCAGGTTTCCAGGCATTGAAAAGCGAAGAAGATGTAAATAATATTCTCTCGCAAAAAGAAGGAACGACCTTATTGGTGATCAATTCCGTTTGCGGATGCGCGGCTGCGAATGCCCGCCCGGCTGTATTGTCATCTATCCAGCACGAAAAACATCCGGAACATCTCGTAACCGTTTTTGCCGGCGTTGATTCGGAAGCTGTGGCAAAAGCGCGCGAATACACCTTCCCTTTTCCTCCAAGCTCGCCGAGCATTGGATTGTTTAAGGATGGGAAGCTTGTTCACTTCATTGAGCGTCACATGATCGAAGGAAGACCTGCAAAAATGATAGCAGATAACCTCGTGGCTGCCTACGAAGAATATTGTTAGAAAGTCAGTTTTATTCTCGGAAAAAACTATCTTGTCTTCATAAATTAAAGTGATGAAGACAATTATTTATTTATTGGTAGCAGGCCTCCTTCTGGTCAGCGCCTGCAAGAAAGAAAGCTCTACTACAACATCATTGGGAAAATCTGATCTGGTTGGCAATTGGGAAGGAAGATATTCGCTCGATCCAAATCCTCTCATGATTACAATGGCTAAAATGATTTTTGACGCGGATGGAAACGCTACTGTTACAGACAGTGTTGGCAACATGGCAATAAAAGGAAATTATACTATTTCCGGTGACAGCGTAATTGTGGATGTATCTTACGGCGGAATAGCGCATGCAATTTTCCGTTTTAAAATGAATGCCGCGCGTACAGCCATGGATGGAAAATGGGGCAATTTACTTGCAAGTGTGTCGGGGTTGGTACAGCAAACAAAAAAATCGTCCACTCTTATTTCCAAAGCAAATATGGAGGGAACCTGGTTTGGCCGTTATTCGTTCGATCCGTCGCCAACATTTTCAACAGCCGCATATTTTTATTTTGATGCCGCGGGGAATACCATTCTAACGGATAGTATAGGCGGACAAGTTTTTAACGGAACCTACACTTTATCCGGAGACAGCCTTGTCACTACCGTTACACGATTGGCAACCACCGTCAACTTCCGTTTCAGGGTTACAAAGGCAGATGCGCGCCTGGATGGGCTCTGGTTTAATTACTTAGGAGCAGTTTCCGGAAAGATCTACGAGGATAGAAAATAACATCGTGATTGCGTAGGTTTGCAGGATGCAAAGAAAATTGCGCATTGTATTCATGGGAACACCTGATTTTGCTGTCCCTTCACTCGATGTTTTAGTAAAGAATCAGTACGAGATCGCAGGCGTGGTTACTGCGCCTGATAAACCTGCCGGCCGCGGGCAGCATCTCCATACTTCCGCCATTAAAAAATATGCGGGAGATAATGGATTGAAAATTCTTCAGCCGGTAAAATTAAAAGACGAAACTTTTCAAAAAGATTTAAGGGCATTAGATGCAAACCTCTTTATCGTGGTTGCTTTTCGCATGCTTCCCGAGGCTGTTTGGCAGATGCCTGAATTCGGAACATTTAATCTCCACGCTTCACTCCTTCCGCAATATCGCGGTGCGGCACCTATTAACTGGGCGGTGATCAACGGTGAAAAAGAAACGGGTGTAACCACCTTCTTTTTAAAACACGAGATCGATACCGGCAATATTCTCTTCAGTGAAAAAATAAAGATCGAAGATGAAGACAATGCCGGATCGGTGCACGATAAATTATCTGCGATCGGCGCTGAATTAGTTTTGAAAACGGTGAAAGCTATCGAAGAAAACAATTACATAGAAAGCCCGCAATCGAATATCGGTCCCCGGCAATTAAAACATGCGCCTAAAATTTTCAAAGAGGATTGCAGGATCGACTGGAATAAAAGCGCAACTGAAATTGGAAATTTGATCCGTGGATTATCCCCGCATCCAACGGCTTTTACACACTTGGATGGTAAAATGCTGAAAGTATATAACGCAGGAGTTAGCCAACAAAATGAAAATACAGAACCCGGCAGCTTTCAAACAGACAACAAAACTTATCTGCGTTTTAAATGTGGAGACAGATGCATCGACATCCTCGAATTACAACTCGAAGGAAAGAAGCGAATGAAAATTGATGAATTCCTGCGCGGGCATAAGCTTTAATCAACATATGTACATAAGGTTCTGCTCCTAATTATCTCATGTTTATAGCAGGCTGCTTGAATGTTGCCTAATTTTCGGAAAACAATACGCTATGCCCGTTACTGCAAAAACGAAACCTGAAGCAAAGATCCGGAAGGTAAATTTCGAATTTGAAAAACCTTTCCCGAAGCACTGGTACAACGATAATCCTATCGCCACGCATTTCATGAACGCGCAGCACCTCGCCTTCCCAGATGGTGAAAAGTTTTTCATCCGGAGTGTGAAAGCGTTTGCAGCACTTTACGAAAATGATCCTGAATTAAAAAAACGCGTAAAGAATTTTATAGGGCAGGAAGGAACACATTACGCGGAACACCAGAAGTTCTGGGATATTATGGAAGACCAGGATCTGAAACCAATGGGATTTGTAGATTTTTTTAGAAGAACCGCGTGGGATGGTCTTGAAACATGGGCACGCAAAACATTTCAAAAAAACAGTCTTGGAAATAAAGTGGCGTTAAGTGTTACGGTTGGCTTGGAGCACTTTACTGCCATGCTCGCTGAATCCGGAATTGTAAACAAAGAAATTTCTGAAAGGATGCCGCAGGAAATGCAGGATCTCTTTATGTGGCACGCCGCAGAAGAGATCGAACATAAAGCTATCCCTTTTGATGTGTTGAAAAAAGTAGACGACAGCTATGCACTCCGCGTTGGTGGCATGGCGATCGCAACCTGGGGATTGTGGTTTTATTTGATGTGCGGAACGGCTTATTTAACGGCTGTCGACAAGGATGTGAAGCGAAGCGAAATCCCGAAACATCTTCTGACATTTCTTACAAATTTCCAAAAAAGTTTCGGAGGAACATTAGCTTCTCAATATTTCCAATACTTCAGGAAAGACTTCCATCCCGATCAAATCGACAATTATCATCTCGCCGAAGAATTGCTGAAGAATAAAAACTACGCATAAAAAAGTCCCGCTAAAAAACGGGACTGTGCATCTATCAATTTACTGGTTTTTGAAGACAGATGTTATTTGGTATCCTTACCGGGTGTTTTCTCTTTTTCAACTTTTGATTTATCGAGCGCCTTGTCTTTTACATCCAGGTTTAATTGCACCCGTACTTTGTCGCGATCTTTCATTTGTTTTAAAATAGCAGGCGTTTTCATTTCAATATCCGCTTTCCAATCTACATCGCTGTTGGAATGATTGGAATACGGATCGATCACATACGGATCGAATGCAACATCTGCCCCTGCATAATCCAATCTCCTGTCTTCGTATCCTTTTCTCTTAGCAGAAATTCTCCAGTCAAAAGAACCTTCTGCAATTACATCCGATGTATGCAAGATAAAACCATCACTCTTTTTTTCTACCCAATAATTTCCAAGGTCTGCCGTTGGCGTCACCGAGATCCGGAACGGATGTTTCGCATCGATAATAATTCCATTTAAAATATCTTCCGGGAACTTCACATAAGTTGCCTTTGAATTTTTAATATCTGCGCTCCCCAAGTCTTCAAACCAAACTTCAGGCGTTTCCGTACAATACATCAGTACCGGCTTCTTTTCCTGGTTTAAAAAGGCCGTCGATTTTCCGCCGGTGAAGACCATGTTTCCGGAACCGTACATCGCGTAATTCGACAAAGGTCCGGTGCCTTGTTGTGAAAATATTGCCCGTGTATCCTGCGAACCGTATGATTCAAAATATCCGCCGTATGTATAATCGGGATTTCCCGCCAGGCAATATCCATAACCACGTACGCCGATAGCAGCAGCATTGGTAGAAACGTTATCTCCATACACCCCTGCATTTTCTCCCTTATATCCCAGGGCTCCGTATATACGTACGCCGCCGGAACCATAATTTTGCAAACCGATCCCCGGTCCCGATTGTGACGGCTCGTATTGTCCTACCACACCTGCAGAACCATAACCCGTTTGCGCAGTTCTTCCGTACACTCCCGAGCTGTATTGTCCTCCCGCATTTGCCGCGGTGTTCCATCCATACACGCCCTGCGTACCGAATTTACTTCCGCTGCTGTAATTCCCGGTCGCTTCTCCTACCACGCCGGCAACAGGCCAGCTTCCGTTCGTTGCATCCGTTGCGTTTAAAGGCATGGCAATACCCCGCACTCCGGCATCAGCGGCGCCGATACCTGTGATGCCGTTGTACACACCACCGTATGAATAAATTCCGGAAAACGTCATCTGGTCGGCTGAAGTAATATCATAGTTTCCGCCTGCATCTGCAAAAGGGTATATATCGCCGGTGAATATGGGCAGGTCACTTGAAGCTTGTCCTGCGCGCGCCGCACAAACACCGGTTTGCTGTCCGGAAAAGAAAGAACCGTTCGCATTGCTGCCTTCATAGTAATAAGCAAATTGTTGTCCGGCATCATACACGCGAGCCTGCGTCGTAAAAAAATCGTTGATGTAACTTGCCCCGGTCGGACGCACCCACAATTCCGTGTTACCGTTGTTTGCAGCGAGTACGATCCATTTTGTAAGAGCTGAATTGTATTGTAAGGTGATCGTAGAATACTGTCCTGTCAGAATATAATTGTTTCCGGAGCCAATGGTAATTTGATTTGCAGACGCGGACGATCCTGAATTGGTTGCGATCGTCATGGTGTTCGCCGTTGTGTTGATCAATGTAATTATTTGCCCGTTTACCCCACCTGCAATTCCCGTTATTGTAAATACGCCGGTAGGTCCTGTAATTCTGAATTCGGAAAATGCAGAAGGGATTGCAACATCGTTGTTGTTGCCGTTCGCCAAGGTAAGCGTACCGCCATCGCGGTATCCGAGATTTCCATTCACATCTAATTTTAAAGCGGGCTGGTTGGTTGCGATACCAACATTTCCCGCATTTGAAATACGAACGCGTTCTGCTAAGGTTGCAGAAGCATCCGGTGTAGTGGAAAATGTCAATGCTGTTGGAAGATCGGTAGAACCTGCACCTGCAGTTCCCGTCAGGTCGCGTATCGCCTGTATCTGGGCCTGTGGCGTGGTGTTGCGGCTGTCGCCAAAATTTAATTGCGCAAGATTTGTACCGGAAGTATTTTGTTCTGCAGTAGGCCGCATTGAGAATGTAACCGGCGTTGTTCCCGCAGTTGTATTTTGTACTTCGAGATCAGAAACAGAAGTTGGGGAGTTATCGCTGGTGATCGCGGTTTTTCCCTGCAAGTATCCGGCATAATAATTTGCGGCGGTATTTCCAGTTCCCGTATGGTAGCCTAAATAGCCGTTCGCCAATGCCAGGCCGCTTGTCAGTTTCCCTCCTACTCCATAATATGTTGTCGCCGCACTTGCAGAATGTGTTACGGTCACACCGTTCACATTTGAATTTCCTGTTATAATATTTAATCCTGTGGCAGCGGAAGTAGCGCCCGTTAATGTCATGTCAATTCCGTTGCGGAAAGCATTCGTTGTTGGATTTACCGTAAGCAATGCAGTAGCTGTTGGTGATGCCGTTCCGATGCCAATGTTTCCGGTGCTTTTCACGCGCATGCGCTCCACATCGGTTGTTCCGATCACAAAATCTTTTGCGTCTATAGTTCCGATAAAATTTTCCGCGGTGCCAATGGTGGATGTGCCATATGAAACGGGCGCTACCGGTTGAGCGGTCCCGTTATTGCCAAGGAGCAGCCACGCATCCGAATTGTTTGCAAAGCGTTTCCAAAGCGGGGATGCCTTTGTGCCCGAGTTGTAATAATAACCCACCCCGGCTGCACCTGTACCGGTCATGCCCGCGTTGGTATTATATACGAACAATCCCGTGGCCGGACCGGAAGGCACGAGTCCTGCAAAGGGCGCTCCGTCCGTGGTACTTGCAAGCGACACCATAGGAGGAAGTATTCCTTTCTTTTGCGTAGCGGCATCGAGTGAGGTGTTCACATCGAGCTTCGCGCTTGCATCGGGTGTGGACGTTCCGATACCGACGTTGTCTTGTGCCAGTGCTCTCATCGTCATCAACAAAAAGACCGAGAGCATTCTTAATTTATTCATGGCTGTATATTTATTCCTTTATAAATCTTATTCCTTTTATCTCTTTACTTTTTTCTGTGCGCAGCTTCACCACGTACATCCCCCTTGCCCAATCGTGCGAAGGAATTTGATACGTGGTTGCCAAATTTGATTTCACCGCTATCTCGTCGGAAAACATCAGCTGCCCGATCGCATTGTACGTTTCAAGCAAGTAGTTATTTTCTTCCGGTGAATAGAGAAAGACATTCGTGTTATCGTTTGTAGGATTTGGATAGAGCGTAATAGATTCTGTTGCTGTGAGATTTAAATGTGCAGATACAATCCTGCTCAGCGTCCATTGGTTACTGTAATCAACTTGCTTTAGCCGATAGTAATAAACAATTCCTTTATCGACAGTACGATCATCAAAAAAATAATTATGAAGAACGGCGCTTGTGCCGTTTCCCGGTATCCATGCAATGGAATCGAACCGCACACCGTCGCTGCTTCTCGTCAAAACAAATCCCCTGTTGTTTCTTTCAGATGCTGTTTGCCAGCTCACTTTAATGTATTCATTGTTTACAGGATCTGCCCGCAAATACACCAATTCCACGGGAAGCAGGGTGAAAGGATCTGTAGCGCCGAATAGCCGGAAACGCGAAAAAGAATTTTGGTTGCTGATCGTATTTCCTGTGGGCGCTTGTCTTAAACCTGTAACGCCGGGCCATGCCGGGCTCGTTGTCGGGCCGATCGATCCGTTTCCTCCTATCCTTCCGTTGCGCGCTAAATATTTTGCTTGCGGATACGGACTGTTACACGGCGCGCCCATAGATGCATACGGGATGTTGTCGAGGTTCACGCCCGGGTATACACTAATATTATAGTCGAAGGTTGAACCCGCGTCGGGTGTTGCGATCCACTCATGTGTGATGGCGATGTTTATAGAAGCTTCGTCATCTACTCCATCCGGTCCGCCGGTGCACTGTGAGAATTTTCTATTCGGAGAAGTATAAGCGCCGATATCATAAAATATAATATCGCCGTTTGTTATGAGATCGCTTGTCGGAACTGGTATAGCTGCGGGCTGTATGTACCCGATCAATCCTGTTGCCGGAAAGATAGTTGGAACTCCGGGTGGGTTGAAAACGATCTGGAATGCTTCCATTCCGTCCAAACTTGTCGGCTCTACACCGACCGGATAATAATAAGAAGATGTCTGATCGACATATCGCTTTAATTTGCCTTCGATGTATTTTGTCGTTGCGCCGTATCCTACTGAATAATTGGTAAACTTAGAAGGGTCGACATTCAGCAAGGTGAGCACATACGGATATAGACTGCCGTTATTTGTATGAGATGCAATATCGGTTCGTATGATGCCGTTGGTGCTCTCATACGACACGCTTCCGTTTGTATTCACGTTTACATCTGCAGCAAGAGAAACAACTTCTCCTGTTGTCGATGTTTTATTTATCCTGAGATCATAAAATTGGTTTTGATCGGATGTCGTTCCATTCCACGTTCCTGAAATAGTTTGCGCATTCGATCCCATAAACCGTTCCATTCCTGTTGAAGTATATTTATTTGCGGAAGAGATATTGGTCCAGTCGCCCGTGAGTTCGATCAGGCTTGCATTATTGATAAAATTGCCGTCGTTGTTGTAAATGGAAAAATTGGCGTGCAGCGTAGGAATGGCAGTACTTACCCGGCCGTTGACAGATACAATACATCCATTGTTATAAAATTGATTTTGGGAAAAACAGGAAATAACAATGAAATAAAGAAATACAGAAATGTAGAATCTTACCATATTTTACTCTAAGTTAAACGATTAATTGAAAAAAATCAATGAAGTATGGATATTCTTAAATCGGAGAATGTGGATTACAAAGGCTTCAAATACATCATATTAGACCTTTGTTCTATGTGTCAATTTACTCAGGATTGACCTGCGATTATAAAATATCATTTGTAAAATCATTTCATTATAAAAAATGATAAACTTACATTATGAATGATACTCCGGAAATAAAAGTGCGAAAGGTAGATTTTAAATTCACCACGCCTTTTCCCAATCACTACTATAAACACAACCCGCTTACCACACATTTTATAAATAGCCTGCATTTGCTATTCCCCGATGGCGAACGCTACTTCATCAACAGCTTGCTTGCTTATTCAAAAGAAACGGATAATCCTTCCATTAAAAAGTCGATCAAAAATTTTTGCGGACAGGAAGGCACACATGGACGCGAGCACGAAAAATTCTGGGAGATCCTGGAATGGCACGGGTATAACATCAAGCCTTTCCATTCTCATGTCGACAGGCTGCTGAATAAATATTTATTCAAATACGCTCCTAAACTATTCGGCCGCTCCGCCAATGTCGTTATCACTGCAAGTTTGGAACACTTCACCGCGTTGTTTGCAAAAGCTGCATTTGAAAATATCGACATGGAAGACGCAGAAAAAAATTTAGTGGAATTATTTTTATGGCACGCGGCGGAAGAGATCGAACACAAACATGTGGCGTATGAAGTGATGCAGGATATGGATAAAAACGATCATCGGAACAGGATCATTTTAATGCCGATCGTGACGACTCTTTTGTATGCATATATAACCGCCGGAATGCTGCATATGCTAGGGCAAGACAAGGAAATTGACTGGATGAAAATGCCTGCACATGCGCGCGAATTTTTCGGGGAGTTTCTACCGCAACTGCACGCCTCCGTGCTCAGCGATTATTTCGACTTTTATAAAAAAGATTTTCATCCTAACCAGCACGACAATTACGAACTGGCTCAAAATTTCTTCAAAGACAAAAGCTACGCTTAATCTATCCTTATTATTTACTATCAATATTGAATTGATACGGAACCGTCTGCTGAAGACCCTGCAACACTAAATGTAATAGCAGTAATGCCATAGCTGGTTGAACTGTATGTATAGGATGTATTAGTTGTTGAAATTGGATAACAGCTACCGCCCCCGCCGCCGCCGCCTGCACCGCCGCCGCCGCCGTTATATCCGGCGCCACCGCCACCGCCTGCTGCATAGAAACAAGTGCTTCCGTTTTGAGAGGTATTGTCATATCCTCCTCTTCCTCCTGTATTCGCAGAACCTGCAAGACCATTTGTTATTATATTGGAACAGGTAGGACTGCAATAGCATGCAGTACCTCCGCTGCCTCCGGATCCGCTGGTAGCACCACCACCTCCGGAAGAGCAAGTTGAATTACTACCTCCTGCGCTGCCTGTCATACCGCCATTACCACCGTTAAGTGCTGAAGACGATGTACTGCATGTGAGAGGCTCGCCGCAGGATCCGCCACCACCACCGGCAATTACTATTTTGGAGCCGCTTACGGAAATATCAGATTGACCGCCGCCACCGCCGCCTTCCATTGTATTCGGATACGCATAATTTCCCAATCCACCACCATTTGCGCCACCTGCGGAATTCGCCGAAGCACTATTCGTCGTCAAGCTCCCGCCTTTACCACCAACATTAATCGCAAGCACTTCGCCCGGTGTTACAGCCAGTGTACAATTTACGATAGCGCCCTTACCCGGTGTTCCGATCGTCGTACCGGTCAGTGAGTTCCAACCTGTTCCGCCGCCCGCGCCCGTAACAACCACTTTTATACTTGTAATACCGCAAGGTACTGTCCAGTTATTGCCCGCTAGCCCATTGTTTGCAATCGTAAAGGAGTTGTAGGTATGTGAAAAATCGTTTGTAGTAGTGGTAACTGAAAGTGTAGCATTGACTGCAAACGTAGCGGAACAGTTCGGCGTATTGTCTGTCCGCGTTACGCCGGTTATTTGCAATGTTTGCCCGTTATTTCCTATGCTTAAAGAAATGGAAGTGAAGCTCGCCGCGCCCGATCCGTTAGCGACCACCCCTGTTACTGTTTGTGTAGCCCCGCCGTTAATTGTATAGGTTATTGTAGAAGTACTGCTTGCAATAAGACCCGTGAGATTGATCGTTGCGGTGGAACCTGCGCATACCGTTGCTGCCTGGCTCGCTGCGGATAAAGTAGGTGTTGGATTCACCGACATTGTAACATTCGTGGTAAAGGCAGTCGTACAGTTAGGTGAATTATCGGTTCTCGTTACGCCGGTGATCTGAAGTGTCTGCCCGTTATTCGCAGCGGTAAGCGCTGCTGTCGAAAAGCTTGCAGCGCCTGATCCGTTTGCTACGACACCTGTTACCGCTGTTTGTGCAACGCCGTTGATTTTATAGTTGATCGTTGATGTGCTGCCCGCAATTAAACCTGTTAGATTGATAGTCGCGCTGCTGCCCGGGCAAACTGTTGCTGCCTGTGCCGCTCCCGAAAGTGTTGGAGCAGGGTTTACAGACAGGGTAACGTTTGTTGTAAAAGTCGTGGAGCAGACAGGGCTTACATCCGTTCTGGAAACGGAAGTAATTTGCAGGATTTGCCCGTTGTTTGCCGCTGTAAGTGCTGCCGAGTTAAAGCTTGCATTTCCCGAGCCGTTGGCAACTACGCCTGTTACTGCTGTTTGTGCAACACCATTAATTTTATAATTGATCGTGGACGTGCTGCTCGGAATTAAACCCGTCAAATTAATCTGTGCCACACTACCCGCGCAAACAGTTGCCGATTGGCTCGCGCCGGATAAGGTTGGTACAGGATTTACATCGAGTATTACATTGGTTGTAAAAGAATTTGAACAGGAAACGGCAAGATCTGTTCTCGCAATATCTGTGATCTGTAATGTTTGTCCATCGTTCGCTGCCGTTAATACAGGTGTTGTAAATGTTGCAGCGCCGCTTCCGTTTGCCACCACTCCCGTAACAGGTGTTTGTGCCGACCCGTTTATTGAATAGCTAACAGTTGATGTACTGCTTGCAATCAGTCCCGTTAAATTAATTGTAGCGGTTGATCCTTCACACACCGTTGCCGCCTGTGCCGCTCCCGAAAGTGTTGGATTGGGATTTACCGTTATTGCTTGATTGTATGCGGTGCTGTTTCCGCAGCTGTTAGAAGCATACACACTTAAATTCCCAGATACGGCATTCGACGGAAAATTTATTGTAACAGAAGTTCCGCCGTTTCCGGTAACAATCGATCCGGTTGTTCCCGGAATAGTCCAAGTATAACTTGTTGCACCAACAATTGCACCAATGGAATATGCGACTCCGCTCGTTCCCTGGCATAGCTGCAGCGTTCCCGATATGCTCGAAGGAATGGACGGCGCGGACGTACAACCGCAACCGATGGGTTGCCAGTTTTTGCTTTGCACTGCGTTCGTTCCGATAAACGTCTCGAGGCAGCCTGTCGTGGTGTTGAAGATCGTCAGCCCTTGTATGCCCTGCATTTGGGTGGTATTCATACCCGCCGAGATTGCGTCCCGTTGCGTGGTGGTCATACGCGGCGGAAGAAATCCTTTAGTGGTGGAAGTCACATCTAAGATCGAACTTGAATTCGGCGTACTTGTACCAATTCCGACGTTGCCGGTTTGCGCGAAACCTGCAGCAAAAGTCAGAATGAAGAGCAATAATAATACAGTTGGATTTTTCATGGTTTTTGTTTATTCTTTTATAAACCGGAATGTTTTTGATTCTTTTTTATTTTGTCCTTGTACTTTAACAAGGTATGCTGCCGGCGGCCAATTCAAAGATGGAAGCTCAGCCTTGCACAATTGATATGATTTAGCGGAGATCTCTGTCGAATACAATAATTGCCCGATCGCATTGTACGCGTCGATCTTAAAATTCTCTTCTAACGGAGAAAGGATCTGTACAAATGTGGAGGTATTGGATGGATTGGGATAAATGATCACCGACTCCACATTCAAAGGAATTAATTCTGCAGAAACGATTTTGCTCAAGGTGTAGGCGGAAGTGTAATCAATTTGCTTTAAACGGTAATAATATCGTACTCCTTTCTCTGTATTTCTATCGTCGTAAGAATAGCTGTGCGGAGTGGAGGTTGTAAAATGTCCCTGTATCCATCCTATAGAATCCCAGGCTGAACCGTCCGTGCTTCGAAGCAATACAAAGCCCTTGTTGTTTTTTTCAGATGCCGTGTTCCAGCTTACATTGATATAAGTGTTCGCCATCGCCACAGCGCGGATGTCCGTTAATTCAACCGGAAGCGATGTGTTGACATCCGATGCAGCGTACAACCGGATCACACCTGTAAATGCAGTTTGATAGGGAATCGTATTTCCCGTTGGATACATGTACAATCCCTGTACACCGGGAACCCAGTAATTACTGGTGGGACCCACTGCCTGGTTGCCGCCTATTCTTCCATTCCTTGCAACATATTTTGCCACTGTATATAACGAATTACACGGCGAACCCATTGTCGAGTATGTCAAATTATCTAAGTTGGGACCGGGGTATAACGTAACGTTATAATTGAATGCATTCGCTACATCGGGTGTGATGACCCATTCATGCGTGATCGCTTGCGTTATCACGGCAACATCATCATGCCCGTCAGGACCGCCTGTGCATTCTGAAAAATGATTTTGACCCGCAATAGAAAATGCCCCGATATCATAAAATACAACATCGCCATTTGTGATAAGATTCAATCCACCCGACGCCGGATGAATATATGCCGTGAGTCCTGTTGAATATTGCGAGCTCATCGTGGGATCTGAAGGATTGTAATTGAGTACAGCCTGGAAAGATTCCATTCCGTCCAAACTTCCGGATGCAACACCGATCGGGAAATAATACGTGTTTGGATTTCCAACTTGTCTTTTTAATTTACCCTCAATATATTTTGTTGTTGCGCCGCTTCCTGTAGAATAATTGGAAAATTTTGCGGGATCTTCATTTTGTAAAAACAACCTGTACGGATATAGACTTCCATCGCCTCCGTGCGAACTTGCATCCGTCCTGATAATTCCATTCGTGCTCTCGAAAACAAGACTTCCATCTACATTTATATTTACATCTGCGGCCAGTGAAATGATCTCTCCTGTAGAAGAAGCTTTATTTATTTTCAGATCGTAAAATTGATTCTTATAAGGAGTGCTGACCGTACCATTCCAAGTTCCCGAAATTGTTTGCGCACTAGTACCTGAGAATCGTTCGATTCCGGTCGACTGATAATAATATGAAGAAGAAGTATTTGTCCAATTGCCCGCAATCTCAATTAATCCGCCGTCGTTGTTTAGAATTCCATCATTATTGATAATGTTTCCGTTGACCTTCAAATTTGGAATCGTGGTGTTCACCCTGTTTCCTAAATATACCAACCCTCCATTATTATAGAATTCATTCTGAGCGAACGAAGTGATTACAAAAAATAAAAGAAAAGAGAAGTAAAATTTCCTCATAATTCTTCATGGTTTTGACGCGCAGCTGGTTGTAGTAGCGTTGTATATTCTTAATTCTAATGAATAGCAATTTAAATATAGTGAAATTCTATCCACTTCGCTTGATTTTAATCAATCTATTTTCCAAGAATATTCAGTTTGCCGAATATTATAAATAACTTATTAAGAAGGAAATAAGAATCTTACCGTCGCTGGGAACCCAGTAAGCGGACGATAACTTCCGTTCCGTCGATCTGGCTGATGATAACCTTGGTTAACACCATCATCGGCACGGAGAGGAACATACCGTAAATCCCCCAGAGATATCCCCAGAAAAGCAACCCCATGATGACGACAATTGTATTCAGTGAAGTACGGTTGCCCATGAATATCGGTTCGATCACGGAAGAGAGCAGGAAGTGATAACCGTATGCAACAAAATTAAGCGTGATGGCTGTGTAGACAGAATCAAACTGGATAGCGCCCATAATAAAAACGGGCACTAACCCGATGATGGCGCCAAAGACGGGTAAAAAATTCAAAACGAATCCAATAAATCCCCAGAAGAATGCGAACTGCAAACCGAACAACATGCAAATAACGGATACGCCGATGCCGTACAATACGCTGATAATAAATTTCACCTTCATGTACGAAACGATCGACATCTTCACTTCTTCAAATGCTTTGATATATTTAAGGCTCTTGCTTTCGCCGCCGAGATAGCGCAGGTAATTTTCATACTTCATAATTCCGGAAAGCAGGATCACCATGTAAATACCCGTGAGTAAAATTTCTTCGAACAGCGAGCCGAGCGTTCCGAAAATGGAACCGGAGTTGCGCATAATAAATTCAGAAGAAATATGCGAAGAGATATTGCTGACCGTTCCTTCCACATCCAACGATTTGCCGGTGTATTGACGATATAATTTTAGCAACCCGGCAGATTTTAATTGCACCTGGTTGATGATGAATTCCTTTTCGCCGAAAATATTTCTTCCTGTTTTGTAGATGATCATCGTGACGATGGCCATCAGCGAAAACAATCCTATCCAGATAATACTAACGCTCAGCCACACCGGGACTTTTTTCTTTTCAAACCAAACAAGCGCGGGATGCAACAGCAGCACCACGAACATTGCGAGCATCAACGGGATGATCAGATCCTGCAGTAAAAACAGCATGTACAGCACGACGATTCCCGCAAAGAAGATCAGTATGATTCGTATGGTCGATAATTCGTTGTTCATTACAGCCAGCGTTTCTTGCGGAAATATACGACAAAGATAATGGTCGACAATATGCTGATGAGCACGACAATACTGAACGCGTGCGCGCGATGCTGAAACGGCAGATCGACATTCATGCCGTAGATACCTGCAACCAATGTAGGAAGCATCAGCGCGATAGTCACGGCAGTTAAACGGTTTACAACATGGCCTAAATTATTAGAGATGATAGATGCGAAAGCGCCCATCATATTTCCGAGGATGTTGGAGTAGACATTCGCCATTTCCAGCGCTTGCGAATTGTCGATCAGAATATCCTGGAACAATTCTTTTGCGTCGTTGTCGTCGCTGAGATTTAAAAAATCGGTGCGCTGAATTTTCATCAGCACGAGCTCATTTGCGCGAATGTCATTCACAAAATAGATCAATGCTTTTTGCAGATGCAAGAGTTTGTTTAATTCCTGGTTGCGGCTCGAATAGTTGAGCTCGCGTTCAATTTGTGAAATGCGTTTATTGATCTCCCTTAAATAATGCAGGAAATAAAAAACATTGCGCTCAAAAATTTTGATGACGAATGCGCTTCGATCCGGAGGCTTTACATTCTTCAGCACATTTTTCTCAAACCATTCTATCTTCCAGCACATTGGGATCCTAAGCTTAGAATTCCACGTGGACAAGTTGTCGCGG